>Ga0194054_10000012_pt1 | contig 93166 bp, 93 predicted proteins | sample SepL2210m_MetaG_FD_163628 | JGI IMG/M metagenome (GOLD analysis project Ga0194054, IMG submission 163628) | Anoxic zone freshwater microbial communities from boreal shield lake in IISD Experimental Lakes Area, Ontario, Canada - Sep2016-L227-10m | ecosystem: Environmental > Aquatic > Freshwater... | reverse complement strand
CGGAGAAACATATGAAATTAATTACTGCAATCATCAAGCCCTTCAAGCTTGACGAAGTGCGCGAAGCTCTCTCGGAAGTGGGAGTTTCGGGTATTACCGTCACTGAAGTTAAAGGCTTTGGCCGTCAAAAAGGTCACACCGAGTTGTATCGCGGTGCTGAATATGTTGTGGACTTTTTACCTAAAGTAAAAATTGAAGCTGCTGTTGAAGACGGCATCTTGGAGCGTGCGATTGAAGCAATTGAAAAATCAGCGCGTACTGGCAAGATTGGTGATGGCAAGATTTTTGTCTCTCCAGTTGAGCACGTCATTCGTATTCGCACCGGTGAAACCGGCGCGTCAGCACTTTAAAGAGAGGCTCAAAATGTTAACTTGGATGAAACGACTCGTTGCTGGTGGTGCTATGGCCTTGGCTATTGGCGCTACTGGTGTAATAGTTACTTCACCAGCGCATGCTGATGAAGTTAAAAAACCAGCAGTTACTGCTCCTGCCGCTACGCCAGCAGCAGCAGAACCTGCGCCCGTTCTTTGCTCTGAAAAGTGCAATAAAGGCGATACCGCTTGGATGATGATCTGTACAGCTTTAGTGTTGTTGATGACACTTCCTGGCTTGGCTTTGTTTTACGGTGGTTTAACGCGTAGCAAAAATATCTTGTCAATCTGCATGCAATGTTTCATGGTCTTTTCGTTGATTACGGTGCTATGGGCTATTTACGGCTATAGCTTTGCATTCACGGAAGGTGGACCATTTCTTGGTGGACTCGATCGCCTGTTCTTGGCTGGCATGAACCCAGACTCTGTAGCAGCTACCTTTAGTAAAGGTGTTGTGATTCCTGAGTATGTATTTATGGCCTTCCAAGCAGTTTTTGCAACGATTACTTGCTGCTTGATCATCGGTTCATTTGCTGAGCGCGCTAAGTTCTCTGCGATCTTAGTGTTCATGGTTATTTGGTTCACATTCAGCTATTTACCGATTGCCCATATGGTTTGGTTCTGGCCTGGTCCTGACGACATTAAAGATGCTGCATCCCTCGAGGCAATTACTGCTCGTGCTGGTTGGTTGTGGCAAAAAGGTGTTCTCGACTTTGCTGGCGGTACGGTTGTGCATATCAACGCTGCGATCGCTGGTTTGGTTGGTTCCTACGTTATCGGCAAGCGCGTTGGTTACGGCAAAGAAGCAATGAAGCCACATAACTTAGTTTATGTAATGACTGGCGCAGCACTCTTGTGGTTTGGCTGGTTTGGTTTCAATGCTGGCTCTGCTCTTGAAGCTAACGGAAGTGCTGCATTGGCATTCGTGAATACTTACCTGGCTACTGCTGCTGCAGTATTGGGTTGGTCAGTTGCTGAGTGGGTTCTCAAAGGTAAACCATCAATGTTGGGAGCTGCATCTGGTTGCGTAGCTGGCTTGGTTGCGATTACTCCTGCAGCTGGTTTTGTTGGCCCAATGGGTGCACTCATCATCGGTGTATGTGCTGGTGTACTTTGCCTCTGGGGTGTAACTGGTCTCAAGAAAATCTTGGGTTCAGATGACAGCTTAGATGTATTCGGTGTGCACGGTGTTGGCGGTATCTCTGGCGCATTGTTGACTGGTGTATTTGCTGATCCAGCATTAGGCGGAACTGGTATTTGGGACTATGTTGCAAATGCTGCTGCTGCTGACTACTCGATTGCTAGCCAATTATGGATTCAGGCTCAAGGCGTCATTACTACCTTAATCTGGTCTGGCGTGGTTTCTTTCATAGCATTCAAATTGATCGATATGGTGATCGGTTTGCGTGTCAAGGAAGAAGAAGAGCGCGAAGGCTTGGATATCAGCTCACATGGTGAGACTGCATACGAGTCTTAATTAGTAGATTTACCCCTCACTGGGTGGCCTTTGTTGGCTGCCTAGTTTTAAGCGCGGGATCCTAGGATCCCGCGTCTTTCTTTTAATAATCTTACAATGGTGGAATGGTTCCACATCTCATCACTGCCCTAAGCGGTCCTTTGCTCGAATTAGAGTCAAAGGTTCTAGAAGCAACCCCAACCATTGAGCGTTGGTTTAGATTGGAGTGGCAAGAGCATACGCCGCCATTCTATTGCTCCGTAGATCTACGAAATTCAGGCTTTAAGTTGGCGCCGGTTGATACCAATCTTTTTCCTGGCGGTTTTAATAACCTATCTCCACAAATGCTGCCATTGGCTGTTCAGGCTGCAATGGCTGCAATTGAGAAAATCTGCCCAGAAGCGAAGAATCTTTTATTAATTCCTGAGCGTCATACGCGCAATACTTTCTACTTGCAAAATATTGCGCGCCTTTCTTCTATCTTGCGTCAAGCGGGTTTGAATGTTCGCCTGGGTACATTTTCAGAAGAAATTAAAAAACCTACATGGATCGAGTTACCCGATGGCAATCGTCTTTTGATGGAGCCTTTGTCACGATTGGGTTTGAAAAAACAGCGTTTAGGTTTAAAAGATTTTGATCCATGCTCGATCTTATTAAATAACGATTTGTCTGCAGGGATCCCGCCAATTTTAGAAAATCTCCATGAGCAATACTTATTACCTGGGTTGCATGCGGGTTGGCATGTACGGCGGAAGTCTAATCACTTTGCTGCCTATGATGAAGTGGCCAAGAAATTTGCCAAAGTGGTTGATATCGATCCTTGGATGATCAATCCATACTTTGCGAGCTGCTCAAATATTAATTTTCATGAGCGTAAGGGTGAGGAAGAACTGCAGGCAGCGGTAGAGCAGGTCTTAAAAAAGACAGCGAAAAAATATCGTGAATATGGCATTAAAGAAAAGCCATATGTCGTTGTTAAAGCCGATGCTGGTACCTATGGCATGGGTGTGATGGTAGTCAATGATCCCGCACAGCTTAAGGACTTGAACCGCAAAGACCGCAATAAAATGAGTGTGGTTAAAGAAGGTTTAGAGGTGAGTGATGTTCTAATTCAAGAAGGTGTCTATACCTTTGAGAAGGTGAATGAAGCAGTCGCTGAGCCAGTGGTTTACATGATTGATCGCTATGTGATTGGTGGCTTTTATCGCGTACATACCGATCGCGGCCCTGATGAAAATCTGAATGCACCTGGTATGCATTTTGTGCCCTTAGCTTTTGAACAAAACTCGATGCCGGATATGAATGCGAAGCCTGGAAGTGCTGCCCCTAACCGTTTTTACTTATATGGCGTAGTTGCTCGCCTGGCGTTATTGGCTGCCTCCTTGGAGCTTGAGCGTACTGATCCAGATGCTGAAGCTGCATAAATAAAACATGGACTTTTTATTCATTGCCGATCCACTTGAATCTTTTAAGGTTAAAAAAGATTCCACCTTGGCAATGATGCGGGTTGCACAGGAGGCTGGCCATCATTTATGGTTTTGCCAAAGTCGCAATGTTTTATGGAGGGATGATTTTGTCGTTGCTGATTGCCAGTCACTGGTAATTAAACCAAGCTCTACTTCCTGGTTTGAACTTGGCGAAATTGAATCTCGCACATTGAATTCTTTCACCGTAGTATTGATGCGCACGGATCCTCCATTTGATATTGAGTATCTCAATACAACATGGTTGCTGTCTGCAGCCGTAAGACAGGGTGCAACAGTATTGAATGCGCCTGCAGCAGTGCGTGACCATTCTGAAAAGCTGTCAATTACTGAATTTCCAGAATTAATCCCTCCCACCTTAGTAACTCGTGAATTGAGTGCGGTAGAAGAATTTCATGGGGTGCACCACGATATTGTGATTAAACCCCTAGATGGTATGGGTGGAATGGGCGTGTTTCGGGTTGGTCCAGATGGCCTCAATTTGGCGAGTATTGTGGAAACCTTGGGGCAGAATGGCGCTAGAACCCTGATGGTGCAAAGATTCTTGCCGGAAATTGCGCAAGGGGATAAACGGGTGCTGTTGATTGGGGGGGAAGTAGTGCCATTCGCTTTAGCGCGGATACCTCAAGGCAGCGAAATTCGGGGAAATTTAGCTGCTGGGGGCAAAGGTGTTGCCATGCCCTTAACCGACGTTGAAAAGCGGGTTGCTGAAAGACTTGCGCCAATGTTGAATCAGCGTGGTTTATTCTTGGTTGGACTGGATTTGATTGGCGGTTACTTAACTGAAATAAACGTTACTAGCCCCACTTGTTTTGTTGAAATAACAGATCAAAGTGGTTTTGATGTCCCACAATTTTGGTTGAAGGCGCTTGTGAAAGCATTGTCATAACATGACTGGAATCGTAATCGTTGCACACACACCTGTTGCTAGCGCAATGCTTGGTTTTATTGAGCATACTTTTGGTGATTTGCCAGAGCGTATCAGAGCAGTAGACATTCCACCACATGAAGATATCAAAGTCAGTTTCGAGCGTGTGCTTGAAGCGGCCAATGGCGTTAACACCGGTAAAGGCGTTTTGATATTGACTGATGTGATGGGCGCTACGCCCGCAAATGTGGCCTCTAAGATCGAATCTGTGGGCCATTCTATTGGGCTTACATCTCAAGTGATTGTGTTGACAGGCCTTAATTTGCCAATGTTGATGCGCTGTGTATCTAATCGCGGTGAAGAGTTGGAAGAGCTGGCACACAAGGCGCTGGTGGGCGGTCAGCATGGAATCTTGCGTCTGGGCGCAAAGGTTGATCAAGAATAAATTCGAGGTGAGTACGTAATGCCAGTTGCTGAAATAGAAATCATTAATAAATTAGGCTTACATGCCCGCGCTTCGGCCAAGTTGTCACAATTGGCAGCTGAATTTCCCTGTGAAATATTCCTGTCACGTAATGGGCGTCAAATCAATGCTAAGAGCATTATGGGCGTCATGATGCTTGCTGCTGGTATTGGCAGTAAAGTGACTTTAGAGACTGTGGGCGATAAAGCGGATGAGGCAATGCAGGCTCTGACAGAATTAATTCATAACCGCTTTGGTGAAGGCGAGTAGCAATGACTTTTGCATTGCATGGAATTCCAGTATCGAAAGGCATTGCTATTGGCAAGGCGGTACTGATTTCGCGTGCAGCTCTAGAAGTTAGTCATTACTTAGTTGAGCCAGGTAAAGAAGAGGCGGAAGCACAGAAGCTTTTGGATGCTTTTGAGCAAGTTCGTTTAGAGCTTGACCAATTGCGCCATGGCTTGCCAAAAGATGCACCCCAAGAGATGGCTGCTTTCTTGGATGTGCATGGCATGATCCTTGCTGATCCTGCTTTAGCAGAGAAGCCGATTAAATTAATTCGTACTCAGCGTATGAATGCTGCTTGGGCGTTAACCACTGAGCTAAATGATTTATTAGAGCAGTTTGCAGAGATTGAGGATGCTTACTTAAAAGAGCGTGCTAACGATATTCGGCAAGTAGCTGAGCGGGTTATTAAGGCTTTAAATGCGCAGAAAAAGGATTCTTCTCTCACTGGTGCAGATTTACTATCCCCTAGCGAACTTGGCGTTGAATCCATTATTGTGGCGCATGATATTGCTCCGCATGACATGTTGCGATTCAAGGAGTCCGCATTCACAGGCTTTGTTACTGACCTAGGCGGCAAGACTTCGCACACAGCAATTGTTGCTCGTAGTATGGAAATCCCTGCTGTGGTCGGCGTTCGCCATGCCAGTGAAATGATTCGCCATGGCGATTGGCTGGTTCTGGATGGCGAGCGTGGTGTTGTAGTGGTCGCTCCAGATGAGGAATTACTCGCGGAATATCGCAAGTTGCAAGGTCAGGGTTTGAAGGAGGTACGCAAGCTTCAACAGCTCAAGCATGCCAAAACTGAAACCCTTGATCGTGTTGATATCGATTTGTTTGCCAATATTGAATTGCCAGAGGATGCCATCCAAGCAGTAAAACTCGGGGCTGTAGGCGTAGGTTTATTCCGGTCCGAATTTTTATTTATGGATCGTAATCAGGCATTGCCCGATGAAGAACAGCAATTTCAAGAGTATCGGCGTGTAGTCGATCTAATGCATGGTTTGCCTGTCAACATTAGAACAATTGACGTTGGCGCCGATAAAGCCTTAGGCTCGAGTGGTTTGGATGTGTCTAAAACCGGAACCTCACCATTAGGTCTGCGGGCTATTCGTTGGTCTTTAACTGAGCCTGAAATTTTCTTGACCCAATTAAGGGCCATATTGCGAGCCTCTGCTTTTGGTCAAGCTCGCATCATGATTCCAATGTTGGCGCACGCAAAAGAAATTGATGAGACTTTCCGCTTAATAGAGAAAGCAAAGCAACAACTCCATCAGCGTGGACAGCCATTTAATCCGAATATTCAAGTGGGCGCCATGATTGAAATCCCGGCAGCTGCTTTAGTCTTACCTCTATTCATCAATCGCTTTGATTTCCTATCGATTGGGACCAACGATTTAATTCAGTACACCCTAGCAATCGATCGCGCTGATCATGCGGTAGCCCATTTATATGACCCTTTGCATCCTGCTATTTTGCATTTGCTGGCAAGCATTATTGAACAAGCAAAACGCGCCAATGTGCCAATTGCAGTGTGCGGCGAAATGGCTGGTGATCCTGCATTGACTAAGCTTTTGCTGGCAATGGGCCTCACGGATTTTTCAATGCACTTTAGCCAACTATTGCTAGTGAAGCGTGAAATCTTGAAGGCTAATGTGGGGATGTTGAAAGCCCGCTTTCCAAGGGTGCTTAAGGCTTATGAGCCTGAAGCTCAGGCGAAAGCGCTGGAGCGTTTATTGGCTTAGTGGGCTTTGCCGCAAACTGGGCATTCAGGATTGCGGGAAATTTTGATTTCATCAATTTGAGTTGTGCGGGCATTCCAAAGAAGCATACGTCCCACTAAGGACTCTCCAAAACCGATCAATACTTGCAGGGCTTGAGCAGCTTGCATTGCGCCAATAATTCCCACTAATGGCGAAAAGATTCCCATCGAAGAGCAGCTTACTTCTTCAAAATGTTCGTCTGGAGAGAAGATGCACGCATAGCATGGCGATGATGCATTACGTGGGTCAAACACACTAACCTGACCATCAAAACGCAGAGCTGACCCTGAAACTAATGGGATATTGTGCTTTACACAACTCGCATTAATCAGGTGGCGTGTTGAAAAGTTATCAGTGCAATCCAAGACCACATCAACACTGGGTAACAACTCAGCTAGTAAGGATGCTGTTGCCTTCGCTTGAATAGTTTCAACATGAACGTGAGAATTCAGTTGCTCTAGAAACTGTTTTCCTGAAGTGACTTTACTTTTGCCAATATTGTTTTCAGTGTGCATGATTTGACGTTGGAGGTTGGTCAGCTCGACTTGGTCGTGATCAAGTAGGGTGATATTTCCAATACCTGCTGCCGCCAAATACGGGGCAGCTGCACTGCCGAGCCCACCTGCTCCTATTACCAACACATGCGAATGTAAAAGCTTTTCTTGGCCCGCTACGTCAATCTCTTCAAGGAGCAAGTGTCTTGAGTAACGGAGTAGTTGCTCATCATTCATGTGCTGACCGAGAATGGATTACTCAAGCTTTGATGAAGAGCGCTTCACCGGCTGACCGTTAATAAAGGCTACAGCTTGAGAAAGCATAAAGTCATCTGCACTACCTAGTTCGGTAGGCTTCTTATTCTTTTCTTTTTCTTTCTCTTCTGGGGTCTTCTTCGCATTTTTCTCTTCAATGCGCTGCATCTCTTCAAGTCGTCGCTGTTCCCGATCTTTGATTAGCTTGTCTTCAGCTGATTGCTTATTACGTAGATGTTTCTCGCTATCGATTTCACGGGTAATTAATACGTCATCTGGATCGCCATCTTTATTTTGATCTACAGGAATGTCTGGTTTAACGCCATAAGCCTGAATCGATTTCCCGCTGGGTGTGTAGTAGTAGGCAGTAGTAATTTTCAATGCAGAGTCATTAGTGAGCGGACGAACGGTTTGTACTGATCCCTTCCCAAAAGTGGTTTTACCAATAATGGTTGCACGTTTGTAATCCTGCAGTGCCCCGGCCACAATTTCAGAGGCAGATGCTGAATAGGCATTTACCAAAACTACCATTGGCAACTTTTTGAAAATCTCGGGCACTCCAGCCAAGGGGTCTCCTGGCTCGCTCAGACGGTACATCGCCGGCGTGGCATTAAATACTTGCTTAGAATCCGGGGATTGACCTTTAGTGGAGACAATTACGGCATCGGGCGGTAAGAACGCCGCCGCCACACCAACGGCACCCTGTAGCAGACCACCACCGTTATTGCGAAGATCCAGAATAATGCCTTTCAGTTTTGGATCTTGAGTAGCAAGTTCAGTTAATTTTTTAGCAAGATCAGGAACAGTGCGCTCTTGAAAGCTAGTTACACGAACCCAAGCAATATCGTTATCCAAAATTTTGGCTTTGACTGATTGCACTTTAATTTCAGCGCGAGTAATCGTTACAGGAAAGCTGCGTTCTTCACTCTTGCGATACACGGTAAGGGTAATCTTGGTGCCTGGTGCCCCCCGCATTGTACGTACTGCTTTATCAAGCGACATTCCGCGTACAGGCTTATCGTCGAGGCGAGTAATTAAATCTCCCGCTTGCAATCCTGCTCGTGCAGCTGGGCTATCTTCAATGGGATTGAGAACTTTTACAACACCATCTTCTGAAGTAATTTCAATTCCAAGGCCGGCAAATTTCCCCGTAGTCATTTCTTGCATCTCGGCAAAATCTTTCTTATCCAAGAAAGTAGAGTGCGGATCAAGGCTGCTTACCATGCCTTTAACGGCATCAGTCAATAACTGTTTATCCTCGATGGGTTCGACGTATTCACGCTTGATTTGGGCAAAGACGTTTGAAAGGGTGCGTAGTTCGTCTAGCGGTAGCTGAGAGCCCTGTTGGGCGGTCGCTGAGAGCTGGATGGTAGCTGCTACTCCAGCAATGAGACCAATCGCAATAAGGGCAAAGTTCTTTAAAAATTGGCGCATGTGTCTGTGTACTCTAGTCCAGGTAAAAGTGTTGAATCGGTTTGAGATTGTCATCAAGCTCATAAACGAGGGGTATTCCGTTTGGAACATTGACTTCCATAATTGCTTCATCAGACAGTTGGTCTAAATACTTAATTAATGAGCGAATGCTGTTACCGTGTGCCACCAATAAAACGCGCTTCCCAGCTTTGAGGGCTGGTGCGATTGACTCATTCCAAAGTGGTAATACTCGCTCTACGTTATCTTTAAGACATTCGCCAAGCGGAATTTCAGAAGTGCTGAGTTTTGAATAACGCTGGTCATTTTTTGGATTGCGCTCATCGTTGTGCTCAAGTAAAGGTGGGCGCACATCATAAGAGCGGCGCCAAATATGAACTTGTTCGTCCCCATATTTTTCGGCAGTTTCCGCTTTATTAAGGCCGGTGAGTGCGCCGTAATGACGCTCGTTTAATCTCCAGCTATGGACTACTGGAAGCCACATTAAATCCATGGTGTCCTGAACATGCCAAAGAGTGCGGATTGCCCGCCTTAAAACAGAGGTATATGCCACATCAAACTCATAGCCCGCTTTTTTGAGGTTTTCACCAGCGGCTAGAGCTTGTGCTGCACCTTTAGGGGTTAAGTCGACATCCGCCCAGCCGGTGAAGCGGTTTTCAAGGTTCCAGGCGGATTCGCCATGACGAATAAGGACAAGTTGTTTCATAGAGCCATTCTATAATCCGATGATGAACTTTCTCACTCAAATTGATAATTTAGCGCTTATTGCCTTACTTTTAGTTTCTGGCTCAGTGCTCTTCCTTCCTACATTATCTACGTTAATTGGCGGAAAAGGCTTGACGCCTACTGAAGCCACTATTTGGATAAATCGACGCAAGGCCTATGTTTTAGATTTGCGCCCAGAAGAGGCATTTAAGGTAGGCCGCTTACCGGGAGCTAAATCTATCAGTGCGACGCAAATGACTGCGGCAATAGAGAAGCTCAAGCTGGATCGCAAGAACCCTGTCGTAATCGTGTGCGAAACAGGAGCACAGTCACGTAAAGCTGTGGCTGAAGTGCAAAAATTAGGTTTTGTCGAGGTTGGTAGCTTAGATGGTGGAGTGCAGGCTTGGAAAGACGCAGCTCTTCCATTAGTTAAATAAGAGAATTTATGCCCCAGGTAACAATGTACAGCACTCAAGTTTGCCCATATTGCGTAATGGCTGAAAAGCTATTGCTTAAAAAAGGTGTAAACAACTTAGAAAAGATCCTGATAGATCGCGACCCATCACAGCAGGAAGCTATGATGACCCGCACTGGCCGTCGTACTGTTCCACAGATTTATATTGGCGAGATACATGTGGGCGGATATGATGATTTAGTAGCCTTAGATCGAGCTGGCAATCTCGATTCTTTATTGGCTTAAAGTATTAACAAACATAGAAAGATAGTAATGACAGAACAGTCTACCGCGCCTCAGGAAGGGTCTGAAAGCTCACAAGAACCTGGATTTCGGATTCAGCGTATTTATTTGAAAGACCTCTCACTTGAGCAGCCTAATGCACCAAAAATTCTGTTGATTGTTGCTGACCCACAGGTAGAGGTAGAAGTTGATATTGCTGTTACCCCCTTAAATGAAAGTATTTTTGAAGTAGCCCTGAGTGCCACGGTTACCGCTAAGGTAGATTCAAAGATCCTTTTTTTGGTTGAAGCTAAGCAAGCGGGTATTTTTGAGTTCAACAATATTCCACCCGAGCAAATCGATCCAATGTTGGGTATTGGGTGCCCTACCATTTTGTACCCATACCTTCGATCGAATATCTCCGACATTATTAGTCGCGCTGGATTCCAGCCAATTCATCTCAATGAAATCAACTTTCACGGCATGTATGAGCAGCGTCTAATGCAGGCTCAACAGGCGGCTGCCACTGAAGCTAGCCCTGCAGATGAGAGCAAGATTATCCTTCCACATTAAGCTTAAAGAGCGAGCCCACAGATCATGAAAGTGACCCTGCTTGGTGCTGGTGCTTGGGGAACAGCAATAGCCGCTCAGGCGGCCCGCTTTCTGCAAGAGGATGATGTTTGTTTGTGGTCTCGAAGCGCTGAGCAATTACTAGAGATTGAAAGATCTGGTCAAAATAAATCCTATCTTCCTGATATTCAATTACCCAAAAATCTGAAATTAGAAAGTCATTTTTCTAAAGCAATCGGCAGACTTTCTAGTAATGATCTATTGGTAATTGCAACACCAATGTCAGGGCTTGCAGAAACAATTGCTCAAGTACTAAAGGTGGCCGACCATCCTTTGAATATTATTTGGTTATGCAAGGGTTTAGAGCCAACGACAGCTCTGTTGCCACATCAAGTTGTTGCACGTGAACATGCGCTGCATAGTCATGGCATTCAACATGCTTATGGTGCTTTATCAGGCCCTAGCTTTGCGCGTGAGGTAGGGGCTGGAATGCCGTGCGCATTAACTATTGCTAGCACTTCAAGTCATCTATGCGAAATTGTGCAAGCAGCATTTCATCATGGAAATATGCGCATCTACTCAAGCGATGACTTGATTGGTGTTGAACTGGGCGGAGCCATTAAGAATGTCTTGGCAATTGCTGCGGGAATTGGTGATGGTCTAGATTTAGGGTTGAATGCTCGCGCAGCAGTTCTTACCAGAGGCTTAGCTGAAATGATGCGTTTGGTTAAAGCTGCTGGCGGTAGACCTGAAACTTGCATGGGTTTAACTGGCGTCGGAGATTTGATTTTGACTGCTACCGGTGATCTCTCTCGTAATCGCCGCGTTGGGCTAGAGCTTGCCGCTGGAAAGTCATTGAGTGAGATCTTGGCTGGTTTAGGTCATGTTGCAGAGGGCGTTCTTTGTGCCGAAGCAGTTGCTGATTTGGCCAGGCGCTTAAAGGTGGAGATGCCAATCACCGTAATGATGGGTGATGTGTTATCTAGTAAGCTCACCGCGCATGATGCTATCAAAAAACTGATGGGCCGTGATCCAAAAATCGAAGCTTAATTTTTTGTAGTTTATTTTTAATTGCCGCCAACGAGCCCATTTTGGCGCCAGGCTTCGTATACAACAACCGCTACGGTATTCGATAGATTTAGACTGCGACTACTATCTTGCATTGCTAAACGCATTTGATTCTTTGGTGGAATTGAATTGCGCACTTCATCAGTAATACCTTTGGTTTCTGATCCAAAAACAAAGTAATCATTTAGAGCATATTTGCCCTCATGAAATTTTTCAGCTCCTTTGGTTGTTAAAGCAAAAAGATGCTGTAGATTGGGTTGCTCATCTTTTAAAAACTGCGCCCAACTAGCGTGCACTCTCACGCTAGCAAATTCGTGATAGTCAAGGCCAGCCCTTCTTAACTTGGCATCTTCCATCGGAAATCCCAAAGGCTCAATTAGATGTAATTTCGCCCCTGTATTGGCGCATAAGCGGATGATGTTGCCGGTATTGGGTGGAATTTCTGGTTCGAATAAGACAATATTAAACATGCTGTGTTCTTAATCTCATTTCTTTATAAAGGCTTAGAGGTTCTGAGTAACACCCAATTCGTTACTCTCTTGACTCCATTGTCCTTCAGAACGCGAGCAATTTCATTCAGGGTAGCCCCACTCGTCATAACATCGTCAAAAACGATAACCGAATGATCTTTTAGCAGTTCGAGATGCCCTTCTTCAATGTAAAACATCCCTTGTATTGCTTGCATCCTATCCGCATGTTTACTGCCTGCTTGCCGCCCTGAAAAATGCTGGCGTTTTAATGTGTAAGGCATTTTTTGAATATGCGGTCCACAGCGGATTCTTCTAGCTATTTCCCAGCTTTGATTAAACCCACGCAAAGCTAACTTTTTAGGACTCAGTGGAACGGGAAGAAGGTAGGCTGCGTTAGCATCCATCAACTGCTGCGCGAAAACTGCATTCCATGCTGTTGCAAGACCGAGAGCATAGGCTAAACGTTTTTGGTATTTGAGTTGATGCACTGCATTCTGTAGTACTCCCTCGTAGCGATCTAGGCAATAGCTTGCATCAAAATAGGGCGAATGTTTTTTACATTGTCCGCAATGCTGCCCTTTGATGTCTGAAGCATGGAGAGAGAGACCACATTGATGACAGCATTCGTAATTGAATAGACCTTGGTCATACAGGGATTGCAAGCAGTTATTGCATATAGTAGCTTTTTGATGGTGTTCGCAAACGATACAAGCCGTTGGCAAAACTTGCTCGGTAATACATTGAAAAATCTTCTCTAGAAATCGCATGGGGCGCTGAGTATACTGAGCCAATGACCCAGCCGATCAGATGGTTACAAGACGAAATTGCAGACCGTATGTTGCAAAAACTGGATATCGTCAAATTAGACATTAAAGATATTTTGATCGTTCCAGATTTCCCCGGGAAGCATTTGTCAGCTTTTGCAAAGCGTTACCCCACGGCGGCTATTTTGAGCGTTACCGAGAAGGGTATTTCTGGTTTTGAAATGTGGCGCTCGAAAGTGATGAGTAACTGGCGATCTTTGTTTAGTAGTAATACAACGGCCTTTGCCACTTATCAATTAAATGGAAGATTTGATCTTCCGGATAATTCTGTGGATTTGGTTTTTAGTGACTTAATGTTGCAAGACTTGCCTGATCCGCGTCATTTCTTGAAAGAGTGTTGGCGTGTTCTGCGGGAGGGTGGTTTGGTCACCTTTAGTTATTTAGGGCCCGATACCGGTAAAGAGCTGCGTACTCTTGAACCAGGGGTACTCAAGTTAAAAAACTTATTGAGCCCTTGGGATATGCACGATATGGGCGACGCCCTCATGGGAGAACGTTTTTCAGACCCAGTAATGGATATGGAGTATCTACATCTTGATTACGAAACAGACTCTCTTTTGCTAGCTGATGCAAAGGCATTGAAATTGCTTCAAGAGCCCGCAGCTGAAATGCCAAAAAAAGGCGTTTTGCCCAAAAAAATGACTTTAGAGGTGGTTTATGGGCATGCATGGGCGATCGGAAAGCACCTAGCCAGAGCACAAGACAGGGTCGCCTATATTGATATAAATCAAATTGGACGCAAGACTAGGTCAGATTCTGCTTAAGTGTAAGTGCTTACTATCATTTAAACCTCGGTCAAGATTGGATGAGGCTGGGTTATCCCTGTTTGTTGTTAAGTCCAATTAACCCTATAATCACCGCTGGAAGTATTGGCTTGATACCGCTTTTTGGGCATTTTGTGGCGCTTTTTGGCACTTTGCCCGCGACAATAAACAGAGAATAAGATGAATTTATTTGGAAAAGTCACTAGGGCTTTGCTCTATTTAATAGCAGCCTTTGGCACTGCTTTTGCGAACGCAAGTGAAAATATGCCTGGGGGCCCAGCTGTAAATCAGCTGAACTTTGCTGCCCCAGCAACCAAAATCATGCAAGAAATCCATTGGCTACATTGGATGATGTTAGTAATTTGTGCATTGATTTTTGTCGGCGTTTTTGGAGTGATGTTCTATTCCATCTTGAAGCACCGCAAATCATTGGGCCACAAATCTGCTTCTTTCCACGAGAGTACAACTGTTGAAATTATTTGGACAGTGATTCCACTTTTAATCGTCATCGGTATGGCATTGCCGGCAACAAAGACCGTTGTGGCGATGAAAGATACAACCAATTCAGATATCACCATTAAGACCACTGGTTATCAGTGGAAATGGGGCTACGATTACATCAAGGGCGAAGGCGAAGGTATTAGCTTCTTGTCTACCCTATCTACTTCACGCGAAGCCATTAATAACTTGGCGCCAAAATCAAATACGTATTTGATGGAAGTAGACAATGAAATGGTTGTGCCTGTTGGCAAGAAAATTCGATTGATTACTACTGCTAACGACGTAATTCATGCATGGACTATTCCAGCATTCGGCGTTAAGCAAGATGCGATCCCAGGATTTGTTCGCGATACTTGGTTCAGAGCAGATATGATCGGCACCTTCCGTGGCCAATGTTCTGAGCTTTGCGGTGCAGAGCACGCATTTATGCCTATCGTTGTAAAGGTTGTTTCTCAAGATGACTACACGGCTTGGGTTGCGCAAAAGAAAAAAGAAATGGGCGCTGCAGGCGATGATCCTTCAAAGGTCTACACATTAGATGAGCAAAAAGAACGCGGTGCAAAAGTGTATGCCGCGAACTGTGCTGCTTGCCACCAAGCAAACGGTAAAGGCGCTGGCGCTTTTCCAGCTCTTGACGGTAGCAAAGTGGTCAATGGGCCTAAAGATGGCCAATACAACATCCTCATCAACGGTAAAGGTGCGATGCCTAAATGGGCAGGCGTAATTTCTGATAGCGATATCGCCGCAGTGATGACCTATACCCGTAACGCTTGGGGTAATAAAACGGGTGAAGTAATTCAGACCCAAGAAATTATTACTGCGCGCGGCGGCAAGTAATTCAGATTAACTAATACAGATAAAACGAAACCGGAGCAATCCATGAGCACAGTCTCTACTACCCACGATCACGATCACGCACACGATCATGCGCATGATCATGATCACGCGCATGATGATCACACGCCACACGGTTGGCGTCGTTGGTTGTTTGCAACCAATCACAAAGACATCGGCACGATGTATTTGATTTTCTCGTTTATCAGCTTGTTGGCTGGTGGCGTGATGGCTTTGGGAATTCGCTTGGAGCTATTCCAGCCTGGTTTGCAATTTTTGCGCCCCGAGTTCTTTAACCAATTAACTACCATGCATGGTTTGGTGATGGTATTCGGCGCGATCATGCCGGCCTTCGTTGGTTTTGCTAACTGGATGGTGCCTTTGCAAATCGGTGCATCTGATATGGCATTTGCTCGTATGAACAACTTCAGCTTCTGGATTCTGCCAGTGGCGGCGACTTTGTTATTGAGCTCATTCCTGGTTCCTGGTGGCGCACCATCAGGCGGCTGGACAATCTATGCTCCGCTGACATCCCAGATGGGTCCTGGAATGGATATGGCCATTTTTGCCCTCCATTTATTGGGTGCGTCTTCCATCATGGGTTCAATTAACATCATTGTGACCATTTTGAATATGCGCGCGCCAGGCTTGACCCTGATGAAGATGCCAATGTTCTGCTGGACATGGTTAATTACTGCGTATTTGTTGATTGCTGTGATGCCTGTATTGGCTGGCGCAATTACGATGGTGTTGACTGACCGTCACTTTGGTACCTCCTTCTTCTCTGCTGTTGGTGGTGGCGACCCAATTATGTTCCAGCATATTTTCTGGTTCTTTGGGCACCCTGAGGTTTACATCATGATTCTTCCAGCATTTGGAATCGTCAGCGAAATCATCCCAACCTTCTCCAGAAAAACTTTGTTTGGCTATAGCTCGATGGTTTATGCAACCGCATCCATTGCGATCTTGTCATTCATCGTTTGGGCTCACCACATGTTTGCCACTGGTATGCCAGTAACTGGTCAGTTGTTCTTCATGTACGCAACGATGTTGATTGCCGTTCCAACGGGCGTGAAGATTTTTAACTGGGTTGCAACGATGTGGAAAGGGTCAATGACCTTTGAAACGCCCATGTTGTGGGCTATTGGTTTCATCTTCGTATTTACGATGGGTGGCTTTACTGGTTTGATCTTGGCATTGGCGCCAATTGATATCGGCGTTCAAGATACTTACTATGTGGTTGCTCACTTCCACTATGTATTGGTAGCAGGCTCATTATTTGCGATGTTCGCTGGCTTCTACTACTGGTGTCCAAAGTGGACCGGCTACATGGCTAATGAAACTCGCGGCAAGATCCACTTCTGGACTTCCATGATTTTCTTTAACTTAACCTTCTTCCCAATGCACTTCTTGGGTCTAGCTGGTATGCCACGTCGCTATGCTGACTACCCAACTCAGTTTGCTGACTTCAATGCGATTGCTTCGATTGGCGCCTTGGGTTTTGGCTTGTCGCAAGTATATTTCTTGTTCTTTGTTGTGATGCCAGCTTATCGTGGTCAAGGCGAAAAAGCGTCAATGAAGCCATGGGAGGGAGCAAAAGGTTTGGAGTGGACAATCCCTTCACCAGCGCCACACCATACATTTGAGACTCCTCCTAGTGCAGAGCAAATGCGTGAAGCAGGAGTTTAATTCTTCAGCTAAGCAAGCCCAATCCGCGAACAATCGCCGATTGGGGTTTGTGCTTTTAAGCGTTGTGCTGACCTTTTTTATTGGTATTGTGATTAAACGGAGCATGTTGGGTTAATCCCGCCGATTGCGATGGTTACTACTCAAACTCTCAATCGTCAGATTTTGTTAAAGCTCTTAATTGCAGCTGTGATGATGTTTGGCTTTGGTTACGCCCTAGTTCCGATGTACAAGGCCTTGTGCGAAGTAACTGGGATTAACGTCGTCACCAATAAGAATGATTATGGCGTTAGAGCTTTTAGTCCTAACAAGGTTGGCAATACTCAAGTGAACTATGCTCGCACAGTCACTATTGAGTTTGATTCCAATAGCCGTGGACCATTTACTTTCAAGCCGGTGAAGAACTTCTTAGAAGTTCATCCCGGTGAGATGACTGAAATTGTTTATGAAGTAACAAATAATCTTGGTCGTGTAGTGCGAGCTCAAGCCATTCCGAGTTATGCACCTAAGAGCGCAACAGAGTTTTTTACTAAATTAGAGTGTTTTTGTTTTCAGGAACAAACACTAGCTGCAAATGAAACGAAGAAGATGCCGGTAGTTTTTGTAATTGATGCAGGCTTGCCTGATGACGTGAAAACAATTACTTTGTCATACACCTTCTTTGAGTTGGGTTTGGGCGGTACACCACCCGCTCCTAAATCGAAGGTGGTTTCATGAAGAAGAAAAGTAGTTTTATGCAGTCTATGAAAGCCGTGATGTGGGGCTTTTTGGGGGTGCGTAAGAAAGCAGGTTTGCAGGAAGATGTAGCGTCACTCAGTTTTGTACACATTATCATTGCAGGAGTCATTGGTGCCTTGATTTTTATGAGCGTCCTGTTGTTGATAGTGAAAGCAGTTGTTTCCCATTGATTATTTTTTGATTGAATAGAGAGAATAAGATGTCATCCAATTCAACCCCATACTATTATGTCCCAGCACTATCTCGGCACCCAGCCATGGCGGCCCTCGGCTTAATTGCTTTTGGCGCTGGTATGTCTGGCTGGGTAAATCACACCCCTTGGGGCGGTCCTCTGAGCCTAGTTGGTGTGGCTTGGATATTGTTTGTTCTCTATCACTGGTTTGGTGACACGATCGCTGAATCCAATGCCGGTATGAATGGCGTTAATGTCGATATCTCTTACCGTTGGTCGATGGCCTGGTTCATCTTTTCTGAAATTATGTTCTTTGCCGCATTCTTTTCGGCCTTGTTTTATGCGCGCAATATTGCGATGCCTTGGATGGGTGACGTTGAGAGCAAACTAATTTGGCCTAATTTCCAGGCCGTTTGGCCTAACGATGGTCCTGCTGGTTTGGTTGAGAAATTCACCACCATGGGTCCTTGGCCAATTCCAACGATTAATACATTGTTATTGCTCAGCTCTGGTGTAACGATTACGATTTCGCATCACGCTTTAGTTGAAAACCACATGAAGAAAGCGATCATTGCCCTGTCTGCAACGGTTGTTTTAGGTTTTATCTTCTTACTGTTCCAGGGTTACGAGTACTACCATGCTTATCACGAGTTGAACTTGAAATTGACCTCTGGTATTTATGGCTCAACCTTCTTCATGTTGACTGGTTTCCATGGCTTCCACGTATTCCTTGGTGGCACGATGTTGGCGATCGTTTTGCGCCGGATGATTCGCGGCGACTTTACCGCTAAGCATCATTTTGCTTTTGAGGGTGCTGCTTGGTACTGGCACTTCGTTGACGTTGTCTGGCTAGGTCTGTACATCGCTGTCTACTGGATGTAAGTAGAATAAGAAATCGGGGCCTTCAGCCCCGATTCGTTTTTAGGAATTCTATTTTTATCTAGCTTTAGTTTGTACCCACTTTGATTCCAGTTGGCTGTATTAGGCCAAAGTAGTAAGCAAGCAGGATGCCCAGGAATAGCGCAAGTGATAGACCAATGCGTAGCATCAGCGAGTGAACCATTCTGGAGCTATTGCCCCGATCTTTCATCATGTAATACAGCGCAGATCCTAGGCTGCCAACAATCATTAGTAGGACAATCGGAATAATCCACTTCATCTCAAATCCTTAACTTGAATAATCTCTTTTCTGAACTTATCGCTAAGCGCATAGTTGCTACTGTATCAGCCTTACTGGTCATGGCGATTGGCTGCGGTGCTGGGATATGGCAACTCAATAGAGCTGAAACCAAAATTGCTTTGGCAGCTAATTTATTGGCACGACAACAAATGCCCATTTTGAACGCTAATACTGGGCCTGTAAGCTTAGAAGAGGCGAGTGAGCGACGGATGATTGCTCGTGGGCAGTTCATTCCAGAGGCAGCAGTTTGGTTGGATAACCGGCCAAGACCAATGCCTCCAGTGGGTAGCAATGTTTCGCAGTCAGGCTTTTATCTCATGATGCCTTTTAGGATTGAGGGGCGCGATGAAATTTTGTGGGTCAACCGAGGCTGGGGCCCGCGCAATAATGAGATTCGAGAAATGTTACCCCCGGTTAAAACGCCAGCCAATGTAGTTAATATCGAAGGCATTGTGTTTGCCCACCCCGGTAAGGTCTATGCCCTAGGTGAAGGTAAGGTGGTTGTAGATGCTAGCAAACCACGTATTGAACAAAACTTTGATTTGGGAGCAGAAGCGCAACTTCACGGTTGGAGACAAAGCCCCTTTATTTTGCGTGAGGTTGATATGGGTATAGACGATGGTTTATTACGTGAATGGGCGCCCCTGACGACTGGGGTCGATCGCCATTATGCTTATGCATTCCAGTGGTTTGCTTTAGCTTTTTCTGGATTGTTATTTTGGTTAATTAGCGGCTTGCGTCAATATTGGCGCAGGGGTGTGGCAAATGGGGATCAAGGGTGAGTGATAAAGAATTATTAATACCTGCTTCGCAGACAGATAGTTCTGCAATTCATGCGCAGACCCGCCGTGGCCGCATTCAAATGCTATTGCTGTTGCTTGCCTGCGCTACACCAGTCATTGCTTCTTACTTAGCCTATTACGTCATTAAGCCTGAGGGTGGCAAAACCAACTTCGGCACATTAGTGTATCCAGCCCAAGAATGGAATACGGCTTGGCTGGATATTCCAATGCAGGGTAAATGGACGCTTCTGATCGCACGTCCAGCAGGCGAGTGCCAAATCAAAGATGAGAAGTGTATTGAGGCTTTATTTTTAATGCGGCAGACGCGAGTGGCTATGGCCAGGGAGAGTAAGCGCGTTCAGTTAGTTTGGGTCAATACGGATGGCAAGCCTGTAGATCCAGAAGTGCTTAAGGCTTATGACGAACAGGCTGCTGGTTTGAAGGTTGTTGCACTACCTACAGATCCCCAACTTAGAGCTAGCTTTGAAGGCTGGCTTAATAAAGAGGGCGCAGGTCAGCAGATTCAACTGATTGACCCTAGTCCAGCCAAGATGATGTATTTCCCGGTTACGAATTCTCCTAAAGAGTTTTCGAGCATGAAGAAAGATTTAGAAAGGCTCTTGAAGTTAAATCACAAGGGCGAAAATTTGTAATGCCCACTTTTGTTTTGATTCTAGAGTTGGCGACAATCGCAATCGTATTTGCGGGTCTGCCCTTGGCTTATTTGTGGACAAGGCCAGGGTTTAGTTTTTTCCAAAAACTCAACTGGGTTTTAGTCTTTATGACTTTTGACCTGATTGTCTTTGGAGCATTTACTCGTCTGACTGATTCAGGACTTGGTTGTCCGGATTGGCCTGGTTGCTACGGTACATCCAATCCCTTTCATGCCCTTGGAGAAATCCAGCAGGCTGAGAGCGCCTTGCCGACTGGGCCCGTTACGGTGATGAAAGCGTGGATTGAAATGATTCACCGCTACTTAGCAATGACGGTCGGGGCCTTAATTTTGATTCAAGTGGGATTGGCTTTTAGCAAACTGAGGTCTTTAGGTAAGACTCCCTTGTTTGGTAGTTTAGGTCTCCTCTTATTGGTGTGTATTCAAGGTGCATTTGGAGCTTGGACTGTTACCCTTAAATTGCAGCCGATGATTGTGACGATGCATTTAATGTTGGCTTTGGTTTTATTGGCTTGCCTTACTGCATATGCTCAACAAACTTGGGAAGTGGGCTCCAAGACTTTGCATACACTACGGATTCGTCCTCTACCTGCGGGCCTGCTGCTCACTGCTTTTAGTGTTCTTTCTATACAGATTTTTTTAGGCGCTTGGGTGAGTACAAACTACGCTGTTTTAGCTTGTCCAGATTTCCCAACGTGTTTAGGAAGCGTATGGCCAGAAACTAATTGGGGCGAGGGCTTCAGCCTTTGGCGTCAATTGGGCTTAAATAGTCAAGGTGAATTTATTTCTCCAGTAGCCTTACAAACAATCCATTGGGCGCATCGTCTATTTGCTGTTGTGGTTTTGGTTGTCTTGGGCACATTGGGCTGGAAAGCCTTGCAATTAACAACCCCGGTCTTGTCTGGTCTTGGCCGGTTTGCAAAACTATTGCTAGCTTTACTTTTTCTGCAAGTGATTACTGGAATATCTAATGTTGTTTTTCAGTGGCCTTTGTTAGCTGCTTTACTCCACACCGCCGGTTCAGCCGCTTTAGTATTCTGTTTGGTCAGAATGAGTTATTGGGCATCTTGGGGTCCATCTATTCAAAAGAAGATGACATAGTTATGAATACGCCTCAACCATCTAGGCCAGCATCAATGCCACGTTGGCGCCAATACTGGGTATTAACTAAACCTAGAGTGACTCAGCTTGCCGTTTTTTGTGCTGTGATTGGAATGTTCTTAGCTACTCCTGGCATGGTTCCTTACCCAGTTCTTTTTGGCGGCATTGTGGGTATTTGGCTCTTGGCAGGCGCTGCCTTTGCAGTCAATTGTTTGATAGAGCAGGCTGTTGATGCCAAAATGAAGCGCACCGCATGGCGCCCTTCGGCCACAGGTGAAGTAACTCCTTTCCATATTATTGTTTTTTCAATCATCATTGGTTCGCTGGGCATGATTGTGTTGTGGAATTTCTGTAATCCACTGACGATGTGGTTAACCTTGGCAACCTTTGTAGGTTATGCAGTGATTTATACCTGGCTACTGAAACCAGCAACCCCCCAGAACATTGTGATTGGTGGCCTATCAGGCGCAATGCCTCCGGCGCTTGGTTGGGCGGCCGTTACCAATACCTTGTCTGCAGAAGCTTGGCTTTTGGTGTTAATTATTTTTGTTTGGACGCCACCCCATTTTTGGGCGCTCGCTTTATATCGCCGTGATGATTATGTGCAATCGGGTTTGCCAATGCTACCCGTAACCCATGGTGAGCGATTTACCTTGCTCAATATTTTGTTGTACACCTTGATCTTAATCGCCGCAACAATGCTTCCCTACCTTTATGGCATGAGTGGCATGGTGTATCTGGTTTCAGCCATTGTGCTTGGGTTAATATTTTTGGGCTATGCCATCGCTTTATTTATTTCCTATAGTGATGCTTTGGCCAAGAAAACATTTCGTTTTTCAATTACCTATTTGTCATTGCTCTTTGCAGCACTGCTAATAGATCACTATTTCCTTTGAGATGAATATGAATTTATTCCGTATTGGCTGTATTGCTGCTCTGCTGGTGATTTTGACAGCTTGTAGTCCAAAGCCCGAGTTTAAGAATATTGACATCACCGGCAGCACTGCCTTTGGTAAAGATTTTAGTTTGGTGGATCCAGATGGCAAAGTAAGAACACTTGCTGACTTTAAGGGAAAAGTAGTGGTGATGTTCTTTGGATATACCCAGTGCCCTGATGTTTGCCCAACTACATTGACCGAAATGCAGCAAGTCATGACCCTATTGGGGCCTCAATCAGATAAGGTACAAGTACTCTTTGTGACGGTGGATCCAGCACGAGATACCGACGTCATTCTGAAGCAGTATGTGCCCGCTTTCGATCCGCGTTTCTTAGGATTACGTCCAGCAAATGAGGCTGGCCTAGAAAAAGTCACTAAAGATTTCAAGATTTATTACAAGAAGGTACCCGGTAGTAGTCCCGGCTCATACACCATAGACCACACTGCGGGAAGCTATGCGTTTGATCCTGAGGGACATTTACGCTTGTACATCAAGCATGCACAAGGTCCTGAGACCCTGGCACATGACTTAAAAGAGCTTCTAAAGTAAGGAAATGCGATTGGGGTCTGAAGCTTGCTTAGGCTGCTTCAGCTTGTAACATACCGCGCATTTTTTTGAGCGCTGCCGTCTCAATTTGACGGACGCGCTCTGCAGAGATGCCATATTCAGCGGCTAAATCATGCAAGGTTTTTGTACCATTGCCATCTGCATCCATAGCTAACCAGCGCGACTGAACGATGTTACGACTACGCTCGTCTAAACCCATCAAGGCTTGATCAAGCTTAGGGCCTTGTAATGCGTCCGCCTCATTGCTGGCAATACGCTCAGTAGGCTCTTGAGAGTTATCTGCAAGCCATTGAATGGGTGCATATGCCGCTTCATCATCAGTGTCATCACCTTCAAGCGCGACATCACCGCCAGCAAGGCGCATTTCCATTTCTTTAACGTCCGAGCCTTTAACGTCAAGCGCTTTGGCTAAAGCTTCCACTTCACTAGGTGTAAGTGCACTTAAAGTAGGTTTATTACTACGCAAATTAAAGAACAACTTACGCTGTGCTTTAGTAGTAGCCATTTTGACCAAGCGCCAATTCTTGAGAATGTACTCATGAATTTCTGCCTTAATCCAATGGATAGCATAGGACACTAAGCGAGCACCATTGTTTGGGTCATAGCGCTTCACTGCTTTCATTAAGCCAATATTGCCTTCTTGAATTAAGTCAGCATGCGGAATTCCATAGCCAAGATATTGGCGTGCAACAGAAACAACAAGACGCAAATGGGAGAGCACTAACGTTTTAGCGGCATCCACATTTTCAGTACGACGGAATTCCTGCGCAAGATGTAACTCTTCTGCAGCACTAAGCATAGGTACGCGATTAACGTAAGCAATGTAAGAATCAAGCGTGCCAACCCCTAAGGATGGCAAGATTGGAAATGCAGACGCCGACGCAGTCTGCGTAACTGGCAGTCTTTGCATATTCGGATTGTCGTATTTCTTTTGGACCATTTTTCTTATAAATATGAGGTGTTAATAGAAAACCATTTTAGCACTCTTGTCAAGAGAGTGCTAATGCTTGATGTGATCTATAAGTTACTGATTTAATTGAATAATTCGGATGAGTATTGCCCTGCTGTGAAGGGGGCTAAATCATCAATTCCTTCACCTTTGCCAAGGGCCAATATGGCGGGTTTTGGGCTTTCTTGGAGAGTATGTGCCAAGGCGCAGATTACACCACCTTTAGCAGTCCCATCAAGCTTGGTAACGATAATTCCAGTGAGACCCAAAGCCGCATTAAAGGCCTTCACTTGGCTTAAGCCGTTTTGACCTGTATTGCCATCAAGTACCAACAAAGTGTGGTGTGGTGCCCCAGGAAGCGCCTTCCCGATGACGCGTTTGACCTTCTTGAGTTCTTCCATCAGGTGGTCTTGGGTTGCAAGACGACCCGCGGTATCAATAATGAGAATATCGCTTTTGCGGGAGATTGCAGCGTGGATCGCATCGTGAGCAACAGCGGCTGCATCACCACCTTCTTGGGTAATCACGTCAACTTGATTACGGCCACCCCATTCTTGCAATTGATTACGCGCTGCCGCTCTGAAGGTATCTCCTGCAGCCAAGAGAACGGATTTGCCTTGTGACTGAAAGAGTCTACAGAGCTTGCCGATAGTAGTTGTCTTGCCAGCCCCATTAACCCCTACAACCAACCATACCTCTGGGGTAGAGGTACTGTGAGATTCAAACAGGGGATTTGGGGAGGGTTCTAAAACCTTTAATAGACTACTTACTTCATCAATCAACAAAGTTTGTAATGCTTCTGGACTAGATGCTTTTTCGGTTTTAGCGGCTTTACGTAGCTTACTAATCAACTGTTCAGTCGTAGGAAGGCCCACATCACTTTGAATCAGTGATTCTTCTAATGACTCAAACCAAGCTTCATCAGTTTTGCTGGATTTGAAAAGGGTTCCGAGGGTTTTACGTAAGCCGAACATAATCGATACAATTTAAACCTTGCATCTTATCAATTTAATTCTTGGGATATGGTGATTTAGCAGATGCGTTCCAATTTACTCCGAATTTCCTTTTTACTCTTCATATGCACCCCATTGGCTTGGGCTGCTGGCGCAGATTCTGTAGATACCCACGAATATCGCTTGAGTAACGGCCTTAAGCTAATTGTGCGGGAGGACCATCGCGCTCCTACAGTGGCACATATGGTTTGGTATCGTGCGGGCTCAATGGATGAGGTCAATGGTCGAACAGGCGTCGCTCATGTACTTGAACACATGATGTTCAAGGGTACGAAAAAGGTTAAATCGGGAGAGTTCTCTCGTTTAGTGGCGGCAGTTGGCGGACGCGAGAATGCATTTACATCGCGCGACTACACAGCATATTTTCAGCAAGTTGAAAAATCAAAATTAGATGAAGTTATTCAGCTGGAGGCAGATCGTATGTCTAATCTCAATTTTGATGATGCTGAGTTCTCAAAAGAAATTCAAGTAGTCATGGAAGAGCGTCGCCTACGTACTGAAGATAATCCAAGTAGCTTATTAAATGAAGCGATGATGGCAACTGCTTATATGAGCTCTCCTTATCGACACCCAGTAATTGGCTGGATGAATGATTTACAGAATATGAAAGCTACCGATGCACGTGATTGGTATCGCAGTTGGTATGCACCAAATAATGCAACGGTCGTCATTAGTGGCGATGTAGATCCTAAGCAGGTTCTAAGAACGGTAGAAAAATATTACGGCACTGTTGATGCCCACGAATTACCAGTGCGTAAGCCGCAAATCGAGCCACCACAAAAAGGAATCAAGCAGGTTCAGGTAAAGGCTCCTGCCGATAGTGCGCAATTGACTATGGCCTGGAAGGTCCCAAAGCTGGAGCCTGGGAAGCTTGATGATGTTGAGCCATATGCTCTTGAGCTTTTAACGGCAGTTCTAGATGGATATGACAATGCCCGCCTGAATCGCATCCTCGTAAAGCAAGAGAAGGTAGTAAATGATGTTGGAGTTGGTTACGACATGATTTCTCGAGGCCCAGAATTGTTTTTGATAAGCACCACCATGGCCAAAGGTAAAACTGTGGCACAAGCTCAGGTAAGTATTCGTAAAGCACTGGAAGAACTAAAGCAAAAAGGTATTTTGGAGTCTGAGTTAAAACGCATTAAGGTGCGCATTCTTTCCGATCAAATTTATAAGCGTGACTCTATTTTTGGTCAAGCAATGGAAATTGGCAGCACTGAAATGGCTGGATTTTCCTGGAAAGACATCGACTATATGTTGGAGAAAATGCAAACCATTACGCCTGAGCAGGTTCAGGCCGTAGCCAAGAAATACCTGATTGATGAAGGTTTAACGATTGCCGTACTAGATCCTCAGGTCCGTCAATCTGATGCAAATAAGGAGAGCAAATAATGCATGCTCTCAGAAATACGATTGGCATTTGTTTGCTTAGTTTTAGTGTCTTTAATAGTGCCTTTGCGATTTTACCGATTGAAAAATTGGACTCATATAACGGGGCCCAGGCATATTTAGTTCAAACTAAAACACTGCCAATGGTGGATATCGAGGTCAGTATTGATGCTGGGGACCGGTATGACCCCGTTGGTAAAAGTGGTCTCGCCGATATGACGGCAGCCCTCATGAATTATGGCGTTCGGGGTAGTGAAGGGCCTATAAATGAGGCTCAAATTGCAGATGAGATTGCTGATCTGGGAGCCAATATTGGGCTGTCGGTAAGTGGTGAACGTGCCACTTTGCGTATTCGTAGCTTAAGTAGAAAAGATTTGCGAGACAGGGCAGTGAGGTTGGCGGCAGCAATGTTAAGTGCACCTACATACGATTCAAAAATAGTTGAGCGCGAAAAGCAAAGAACAGTTACCAACTTACTTGAAGCAGAAACTAAGCCGGAATTTGTTTTGGAACGCCGTTTTAAAAAATCGGTTTATGGCAATAATCCGCTGGCAAACACTCCAAGTACTAAATCTGTTGCAGCAGTCAATGCTGTCGACTTAAAGCAATTTCACAAGCAGTTTTATCGCGGCGATCGCATGATTGTGAGCATTGTGGGAGATGTTGATCGAGCGCAAGCCAATGAAATTGTGCGTGCTTTACTGCAAAAAATTCCTGAATCTGGACCAGCGATTGCTAAATTACCAGAGCTACAACGCTCTCCTGTAGAGCCATTGGCGCAACGCGAGGTTCAAATCCCTTTTGATTCTCAGCAAGCGCATATTGCCATGGGCATGACGGCGGTAACTAGAAGCAATCCAGATTATTTCCCGCTCTTGGTTGGTAATTACATATTAGGCGGCGGCGGATTTGTGTCCCGTTTGATGGCTGAAGTGCGTGAGAAACGAGGCCTTGCCTATAGCGTCTTTAGTTACTTTGCGCCAGGCAAAGACACCGGTATTTTTCAGGCTGGCCTACAGACCAAGAATGATCAGGCCGTGTTGGCGCTTGAGGTAATGAGCTCAACGATTGCACAATTTATTGCTGATGGTCCGACCCCAGCAGAACTTGTTGCTGCTAAATCGAACTTGATGAATGGCTATCCATTGCGCATTGATAACAACCGTAAATTGCTCGATAACATATCTTCAATTGCTTGGAATGATCTGCCGCTTGATACGATGGATATTTGGACTAAACAAGTTGAGGCAGTGACTCTGGAGCAAGTCACCAAGGCTTTCCAAAAATATTTAGCAATGGATCGGATGCAGATTGTAGTGCTGGGTGCAAGTAAATAAGCTTACAAACAAGATGATTAGCAAACCCATTCAAAGTCAAAAAACAGAGCCACCTAAGAAGGTACGCATCATTGGCGGCATTTGGAGAAGCCGTCTATTACCCGTTTTAGATATAAGGGGATTACGTCCGACAACTGATCGTATTCGGGAGACTTTATTTAATTGGCTTGGTCAGGATTTAAGGGATTTGGATTGCATAGATTTATTTTCTGGTACCGGCGCATTGGGATTTGAGGCATCCTCTCGTGGTGCATCTCGGGTAGTGCTGTTGGAAAAAGATAAAAAAGCTTACGTGAATCTCATTCAAAATTTGGCTTTACTGCAGTCTTCACCAGTTTCAGGACAAGTTGATATTCTGCATAAAGATGGCTTGGAATATTTAACGCAACAGGCGGATCGATCAAGTAATTTAATTTTCATAGATCCACCTTTCCAAGAATTGCAATTGTTGGATCGAGCAGTCATCGAAGCAGGTCGGGTTTGTGACGATTCCCGTGGTGGAGGTATTTATGTGGAATTTTCTGCAAATCGCCCTCGCGAAGAGGTAGAGTCCCTACTACCAGACTGGCATTGTGGAAAATACTTAGAGGCGGGACAGGTAAAAGCCTGTCTATTTCGAGCTGGAAGGGGCTAAACTCTTGCCTGTAGCTGATAAAGCCTTAGGAGATTTATGACTGTCGCTGTTTACCCGGGAACATTTGACCCCTTTACTCGTGGTCACGAGGATTTGGTGCGTCGCGCATCTAGTATTTTTAGTGAGTTGATTGTTGGTGTTGCTTCGAGTCGTAGCAAGCATCCGTACTTCTCTTTGGAAGAGCGACTTGATATTGCTACAGAAGTTCTTGGGCATTACTCCAACGTCAAAGTTGTAGGCTTTGACGGCTTATTAAAGGATTTTGCACGCGCCCATAATGCACGTGTCATTGTGCGTGGATTACGTGCGGTATCTGATTTTGAATATGAATTTCAGATGGCCGGTATGAATCGCTATCTTTTGCCTGATGTAGAGACTTTGTTTCTAACCCCTTCCGATCAATACCAATTTATTTCTGGAACTTTCGTACGTGAGATCGCCTCAATGGGGGGTGATGTTAGTAAGTTTGTTTTTCCGTCGGTGGAAAAATGGCTGGCTAAGAAGATGGCGAGCAATAGCCAGAAAAAAGAGTAGGGCCAGAGAGTGTCATCATGGCTTTAATGATTACGGATGAATGCATCAACTGTGATGTGTGTGAGCCAGAATGCCCCAATGATGCTATTTACATGGGGCTTGAGATTTATGAAATCAATCCAGATAAGTGCACCGAATGCGTGGGGCACTACGATGCACCTCAATGTCGTCAGGTCTGCCCCGTCGATTGCATTCCATTTAATCCTGACCATACCGAATCTCAAGATCAGTTAATGGCTAAATACCGCTTATTAACGGCTAGCAAAAAGCCAAGCCCAGCTTAAGACTTGGAGTGCAACTCCAACATCGCTGTCTGGGCATCGCCCTTCAAAAATAGTGGCAGAATTTCTAAACCATTTTTAATACTGGTTTCTATGAGCTTTTGCTCGGACTGCAGCGGCCTGCGTAAAACATAATCAGCAACATCCATTACTCGCCCATCACCTGCAATGTCCCTAGGGTGCCCAATGCCCAGGCGAAGACGCCAGTAATCAGCAGTGCCTAAATGGGCTTGTATGTCTTTTAGTCCATTATGGCCACCGGTTCCTCCGCCCAATTTAATACGTGCAGATCCGGGTTTTAGATCGAGCTCGTCTTGAACTACCAAAATATTTTCAGGAGTGATTTTGTGAAAACGGCATAAGGCACTCACAGCTTGACCGCTGAGGTTCATATAAGTAGCAGGCTTGAGTAGAAAAAGGTCATCACCTTCCCACTTTGCTTTGGCTACTTTTCCAAGAAAACGTTTTTCAGTTTCAAAGCGAGCGCTTAATTGTTTTGCTAGGGCGTCAACGAACCAGAAGCCAGCGTTATGCCGATCTTCTATGTGTTCGTCTCCAGGGTTACCTAGGCCAACAATTAATTTAGTCATGATGGGAGTTTAAAGACTTAAAGGCTTTTCTACAAAAAAGGAAAAAAGAAAGCCCGCTTTCGCGGGCCTTCCTGATGCAAAGAATACGACCTAAGTGAATTAAGCTTTATCTTTTGCAGGTTCAGCCGCAGCTGGAGCTGCAGCTGCCACAGGAGCAGCCTCTTCAACCTCTGCAACTTTAACAGCTGGAATACGTGCGTTAGCAAGAACAGGATTCTCTTGCTCAACATGCAATACCAAGCTAACGCCTTTTGGTAATGCGATATCTTTTGCATGAATAGAGTGACCCACTTCAATCTTGCTCAGGTCCACTTCAATAAACTCTGGCAAGTCTGCTGGTAAGCATGAAACTTCGAGTTCGGTAATGATGTGGCTAATAACGGCACCTTGCAGTTTCACAGCAGCTGAAGTTTCAGCATTCGTGAAGTGCAATGGAACGCGCATATGCACTTTCTCAGTCGCAGAAACGCGCTGGAAGTCAATGTGCAATACCAATGGCTTAAATGGATGCATTTGGTAATCACGTAACAACACTTGTTGTGTTTTTCCGCCGATTTCCAAGTCAAGAATAGATGAGTGAAATGCTTCCTTGCGGAGAGCATGAAACAGTGCGTTGTGGTCTAACTCAATAACAGCTACTGGATCTTTACTACCGTAAACGATTCCCGGAGTCTTACCGGAATTGCGCAGACGGCGGCTCGCACCCGTTCCCTGTACGCTTCTTTCAAAGGCTACTACTTTCATATTCAATTCCCTAGTTAAGGTTAATTTCCGTTCGCGACCAAACAGAAAAGCCTTCGATTATATCGTGGGAAAGGGTATTTTTGCCTAGAAATGATGCAAAACTGCCAAAAATCGGGGTGAAACAGCGTTTTTTGGCTTATTCAGCAAACATCGACATCACGGAGTCACCCTTGCTAATGCGAGAAAGGGTTTCGGCCAGGATTGGAGCTACGCTTAATTGGCGGATTTTGCTGACTTTCATCGCTTCTGGGGTCAATGGGATCGTGTCGGTGACCACAAGCTCGTCTAATTCAGAGGCGGCGATACGAGCTACTGCACCACCGGATAGGACTGCGTGAGTACAGTAAGCAGTAACGCCCTTAGCACCACGCTCTTTTAGCGCCTCAGCGGCCTTACAGAGCGTTCCACCGGTATCGATGATGTCATCCATGATGACGCAATGGCGGCCTTCTACTTCACCGATCAGATGCATGACTTCAGAAACGTTAGCCTTGGGGCGACGTTTATCAATAATGGCTAAGTCAGTCCCTAATTGTTTTGCCATTGCACGGGCGCGTACTACGCCCCCAATATCTGGGGAAACAATGATGAGATCTTTTTGGGTCTTCTGAGCCTGTAAGTCAGCCAGGAGTACTGGTGAGGAATAAATATTGTCTACAGGAATATCAAAGAAGCCCTGAATTTGGTCGGCATGCAGATCCATGGTCAACACGCGCTCAATGCCAGCAACTGACTGGAGCATATTGGCGACGATACGAGCCGAAATGGCAACTCGTGCAGAGCGTGGGCGACGATCTTGGCGTGCATAGCCAAAGTAAGGGATCACGGCGGTAATCCGGCTGGCTGATGCGCGCTTAAGGGCATCAATCATGATCATGAGTTCCATCAAGCTGTCGTTGGTTGGCGCGCAGGTTGATTGAATCACCACGACATTTTTGCCGCGGACGTTTTCTTGAATTTCTACTTGAATCTCACCGTCGGAGAAACGGCCAACAAAGGCTTTCCCCATCGGAAGATTCAGCTCCTTGGCTACGGCCTCGGCCAAAACGGGATTTGCATTCCCTGTGAATAGGGTCAATAAATCTGGATTGATGGAGGCGGACATAGGCTTTAGGGTTTGGTCGGGTAAAAGGTTGTCTTTATAGTTTCTACAGTATTTGGCAGGGGAAGAAGGATTCGAACCTTCGCATGCTGGAATCAAAATCCAGTGCCTTAACCAGCTTGGCGATTCCCCTACAGGTCAATCTGAAGAAATCAAATTGTAAGCGGGATTTTTATTTAACCCCCGAACAATCCGACTTAACCACCCTTTTGGAAGATTTTGCAAAAGATTTTCTAGTTTGGCGGTATCGGTCTTAGGGCCTAAGACGGCAAAAACGCTACTTCCAGATCCAGACATTCGGGGCTTAGAGCCCGGTAATATTTGGCTAATCCAATCCAAAGCTTGCTTCACTTCAGGACAAATCCGCATCGCTACAGCCTGACAATCATTCGTTTGAAACGACCACGGCGACGCAAGAAAGCCATCAATTGTAATCTGAGGGTGATCTCGGGTCAATTCTGGGTCATGAAAAATGCTTACGGTTGAAATTCCTTGATTGGGAAATAGGACTAAAAAATCTTGGGTTTCCAAGGCAATTTCTTGAATTTGCTCACCAATTCCCTCAACAAAAGCATTTTGGCCAAAGATGAAAAAAGGGACATCAGCACCAAGTTGTATACCCAGTTTGGCTAAGGTTTCTTTACTTAAGTGGAGATCCCAAAGGGCGTTTAGGCCAATCAAGGTACTGGCGGCATCAGAAGATCCGCCGCCCAAACCAGCACCCATCGGAATTTCTTTTTTGAGGTCGATTTCAACGCCATTCTCAATTTGGCAAAACTCTTTTAACAATTTTGCTGCACGAACCACCAAATCACTTTCTGGGGGTACGCCAGGAATGGGATTGATTCGACGCACTTCATTTTCTGGGATGAGTTTGAGGGTGAGGGTGTCGCACCAATCTATTAATTGAAAAACGGATTGGAGTAAGTGGTAGCCATCAGGACGACGTCCAACGATATGCAGAAAAAGATTGAGTTTTGCTGGTGAGTGCAGCGTTAAACAATTGCTAGTCATTCGGATGATCAAATACCAAGCGAATATCAATGGAACCAATATTGGAGCTGCGGGTCATTGTGAGTTTATCTAAGCGATTGTTCTTGCTCCAGCTATAAACCAAATCCCAGCCATCCTGACTAATTTTGCTGACTTGCCCTTTAGGGTTTCTTTCAACACTTGCTTCGCTACCTGGCCGTACTTCGCCTCTTAGCCAATTTGATAACCCCCGCGCAGGTAGCGGTAGGCCTAAAGTGTTTTGCATTAAGGTATCGGCATCAATGGCGGTAATTATTTGGCCGTCGCGCTCAAGCGTTGCTTCTCCAGGAGTAATCGTTATTTTCGCAATGGAGCCGCCTACGGGGTTGCGAATCTCTAAAGTATCTTTGAGTGCTTCTTGGGTCAAACTAAACCCACCTGAGCCACCTTGATTTTGGGCTTCAGTAAGCCCGCTGATTTTGACTGCAAAGCGACCATCCCAAGAGCCGTTAGGGGCCTGTTCTGGGCTAGACCAGTCGGGCTTCAAGCGCTGAAGTGTTTCTTTTAGGGTGGGGTTATTGGCGTCTAATTTTTGACCTTGACGCCACATTGCTTCAGCTTCGGGTTTGCGATTCATTACCCACAATACTTCGCCGGTATGTGCTGCGATATCGGCCTCTGGCTTCATGGCGAATGCTTGCTGAAGCTGCTCTAAAGCAATTGCATTTTTCCCAAGACGAAAATTAACCCAACCTAAACTATCTAGTATGAAGCTATCTTTAGGAGAAAGCTGATGTGCTTTACTGATGAGTGCAAAAGCTTCTGGTAATTTGATATTCCGATCAGCCAATGAGTAACCCAAGGCATTTAAAGAATTTGCATCATTGGGATTCTTACGCAAAATCTCGCGTAGCGTTTTTTCCATCACATCCAAACGCCCAGACTTTTCGGCGGACATGGCATAGGTATATAAGAGCCCTTGATCTTTTGGCGCTATTTTTACAGTGGATGCAATTTCATAAAAGGCGCGCAAAGCCTCGGTTTCATCTTTGGCTTTTGCGAGTAAGGCTTGCAATTGCAAAAGCGTATTTTCTTGTTGTGCGGGAGTTTGTTGACTCAATAATGTAATTGCGGGTTTTACAGCGTCTGACCAGCGATTACTTAACACCAGCAGAGTAATGAGTACTTCTTTTGGTTTTGTTTGGGATGCTGGCGATAGTTCATCCCAAGTTTTGGCCGCCTGTAAGGCTAAATCAGGGGAGCCACCTGCAATAGCAATTTCCATCGCCCTTTGAGCCAAACGAGGATCTTTATATTGACGCGCCATTTCCATATAGGTGTTGTAGGCTAAGCCGGCCTCTCCGCGTTGCAAGGCAATTTCAGAGGCCAGCACTTCAAATATCACTTCACCACTCTGCGGGGCATTTGTAGGTGTCTGGGCCTGGCTGGAACCAGCTACCCCTCCAGTCAGCGCCAATAGGAATAAGCCCGTAAAAAAGGGCTTCATTGTGAATTTGCTCATAAGCACATTCTAATCTGCGAATCTACAATTCATTTATGCCAGAACTCCCAGAGGTTGAAGTAACCAGGTTAGGAATTGCCCCCCATCTTCAGGGGCAAAAGCTAAGCGCCGTCAAAGTGCTGGATGGACGTTTACGTTGGCCCGTTCCGAGTAACTTGCCAAAGATTCTTCCAGGTCAAAAGGTGCACTCCATAGATAGGCGCGGAAAGTACCTCTTAATTGAAATGGATATGGGTCACCTACTGATTCATTTGGGTATGACGGGGACTCTCAGAGTCTTGCCTTGTTCAGAGCCGTTGAAAACACACGATCGAGTCACGTTTGAATTTGGCAAGTTCAGTTTGCGCTTACATGATCCTCGTAAATTTGGTGCTGTCTTGTGGCACCCCAAAACCAAGGGCGCGCTTGACAAGCATGTGCTCTTACAAAAGCTTGGAGTGGAACCATTTTCATCCGAGTTTGCAGGAGAGCTTGGTGCTGCAATTCTGTATCAAGCTTCTCGCAAAAGAAGTATTGCCGTTAAGCAATTCCTCTTAGCCGGCCAAGCGGTGGTAGGTGTTGGAAATATCTACTGTTCAGAAAGTTTGTTTATGGCCGGTATTCATCCAACAAAAGCAGCGGGTAAGTTAACCCGTCTGCAGTGCGTTCGTTTAGCAGAGGCTGTGAGAATCATTCTGAAAAAAGCCATCGATGCTGGGGGCAGTAGTTTGAAGGATTTTGTAAATAGTGAAGGAGATCCAGGCCACTTCATGGTGCAAACCAAAGTATATGACCGCAAAGGCTTACCCTGCAAGGTTTGCAAGACGCCCATCACCCAAATAGTGCAGGGACAACGATCCACTTATTTTTGTCCCCAATGTCAAAAACGTTGATAGAAACTTTTTCAAAGAAGCTGATTGCTTGGCACGGGGTTAGTGGTCGCTCGGGTTTGCCTTGGCAAAACAATCGAGATCCCTATGCCGTATGGGTTTCTGAAATCATGTTGCAACAAACCCAAGTAGCGACCGTGCTGGAACGTTATCCCCGCTTCATGAAGCGTTTTCCAACAGTGAAAAAGCTAGCTGCAGCGGATCTCGATGAAGTGCTGGCTGAGTGGGCAGGCTTGGGCTATTACTCCCGCGCTAGAAATTTGCATACCTGCGCTCAGCAAGTGATGCAAGATTTTTCTGGAAAGTTTCCCAATGATCCCATGCTCCTTGAGCAACTCAAAGGGATTGGTCGGTCAACAGCGGGCGCCATTGCAGCATTTGCATTTCATGAAAAAGCGCCCATTCTGGATGCGAATGTCAAAAGAATTTTGGCGCGTTTATTTGCAATTGAAGGGGCAATCCAAGAAAAGATAGTGAATGATCGCCTGTGGGATTTGGCTACAGCATTGCTACCGAGTAATTCGGAGGATATGCCGGTATATACGCAAGCTTTGATGGACTTTGGAGCAACCTGGTGTACTTCACGAAAACCGGTGTGCATCACTGGTGAGAAAAAATGCCCCTTTGTCAAAGATTGCCAGGCCAATTTGAGCGACCAAGTTATGGCCCTCCCGCAAAAAGTAGTGAAGGCAAAATCCCCAGAATTTGATTGCGACATGTTGTTGATTCGATTGGACAATGCAGTCCTGCTGCAAAAGCGTCCGAGTAAGGCAATCTGGGGTGGTTTATGGTCCTTACCAGAATCCCCTTGGAGACCAAGAACCACTGTTAATGGAAGGTCTCCTAAAGCCTTAAAAGGGTTGCTAGAAGCGGCGCTCCCCGATGAGAAGAGCAGCGTCATGCTGCAGTCCCTTAGGGATCTAAGGCAAGGTCAACAGATCAAACATATCTTTACGCATCGCCGTCTGTGGATGCAAATTTGGGAAGTTCATTCCTTGAAGTCTTTGGAATTGACGAGCTCAAACTTTAAGTGGGTGCCCCTCAATCAATTAGGGCGATATGGTTTGCCACAGCCAATTAAACTTTTATTACAGGGATTGAGTCTAGCTCGCGGTGACGATCTAAAAAAATAAGCTGCAGGGCACTTAAATCTTTTTGTGCGCGGAAGTGTTCGCTAAGACGGTTAACTAAGTAGACCGACCGATGTTGTCCCCCAGTGCAACCAATTGCCACTGTTAAATAGCTACGACCATCTGCTATGTAATGGGGTAACCATTTTTCAATAAATTGGGTAATGTCTCTTTCCATACTAATTACTTCTGGAATGTTTTCTAGGAACTCTTTCACGGGTTTGTCGTTGCCGGTGAGGGGCCTCAAGACTTTGTCGTAATGGGGGTTCGGTAGGCAGCGAACATCAAACACTAAGTCTGCATCGCTGGGAACTCCTTTTTTAAAACCAAAGGATTCAAAAATAACCGTCAGTCCGAGTGGCTTATCTTTAAAAATATCTTGAATCCAAGCACGCAATGCATTGGCAGGTAAATTACTTGTATCAATGCTATGTGCTTGGGCGCGCAGAGGCTCAAGTAAAGTACGCTCATTATCGATAGCTTCAATTAGTGTGGCAGATCCAGTCTTTGCTGTGCTTTTGGAAAGCGGGTGGCGTCGGCGAGTTTCTGAAAAGCGTTGTACTAAGGTGTTGGTGTCCGCGTTTAAGAAAATCACGCGAACTTGATGATGGCTTCGTAAATTTTCTAGGATAGATGGCAGGTCGGCAAGCGATTGACCACGACGTGCATCAATCGCCACGGCTACTTGCTCACTGTTTTCTTGCTCAAGAGTATGAATGAGATTTTCGAGAAGCGAAACAGGCAAGTTATCCACACAGTCATAACCTGCATCCTCAAAAGCCCTTAGGGCAACTGATTTACCCGAGCCAGAGATTCCGGTAATCAAATTAATTTGCATGGCTTAGAGTAGGCGCCCTTGAGATTTGATGGAATCCGCTTCAGCGTTCATTTGGATACGCTGCCGCTCAATAAATTCTTTGAGAGTATCAATTCCACGCAATTGCAAAATAGTATTCCGTACTGCTGCCTCAACCAAAACTGCCAAGTTGCGACCAGCAGCCACTTGAATTTTGACAGTGCGGATAGGGATCCCTAATACGTCAATATGTTGAGCCTCTAAAGGTAGTCTTTCAAACTCACCATCAGTTCTGCGAACAAGTTGTACGATGAGACGCAACTTGAGTTTGCGACGTACAGCCGTTTCGCCAAAGATAGTACGAATATCTAAAAGGCCTAGGCCACGAACCTCAAGCAGGTTACGCAAGATGATGGGGCAGCGCCCTTCAATATAATCGGGACCGAGGCGTGCAAAGTCAACAGCATCATCAGCAACCAAACCGTGGCCGCGAGAAATGAGCTCAAGACCCAATTCGCTTTTGCCGAGACCTGAGTCACCGGTTAACAATACGCCTAAACCCAAAATGTCCATAAATACGCCATGCATCGTGATTTGCGGAGCACCAATTTTGGTTAAGTAGGTGCGTAGATGGTCGATGACCTCTGCTGCAGAGATGTTGGTAGTAAATAAAGGGGTTGAAGAGCGCTGGCAGAAAAGTTGAAGATCGGTATCTGCCGCTTTACCGTCAGCCACAATGACGCAAGGCGGAGTTTTAGAAATTAAGCTGGCAATCTGCTCCTGCCGCTGTTTAGGGTCTAAGGCCGCATGGTAGTCCACTTCTTGTACGCCAAAGATTTGAATACGACTAGGGTGGATTAGATTTAAGTGACCCACTAAATCAGAGCTAGCTGCAGCAGCTTTGACTGCTTCAGCTGGAAAAGTGCGGTCAGCACCTTCTAATCCACCAATCCAAGAAAGCTTAAGATCTGAAACGTTATCGTCAAATATCTGTTGTGCATTTACTCCTTCTAAGAGCAATGGCTGCGTCATTTTATTTTCCCCCACTGCTGCAATAGTTCGCATACTTTGATCGGATCATTGGTAGACGACAAAAATTGACGGGCATTTGCATCAGATAGTAATTGGGCGATAGAGGATAGGATTTCTAAATGCTGTTGAGTTGCCTTTTCTGGTACTAACAAAAAAATCAGAATGGAGACTGGTTCTCCATCTGGTGCAGCAAATTCAATGGGGTCTTTTAGTTTTAGTAAGGCGGCGATTGGTTGCTTCAAGCCTTTCACGCGACCATGCGGGATAGCAACACCAGCACCAAGCGCGGTAGAGCCTAAATCTTCACGCGCATTCAGAAAATCAACAATAGCGCTAGCTTCAAGGCCAGCATGCTTTGAGAATAGGGCTCCGGCTGCTGCAAATGCATCAGCCCTGTTTTTGGCGGGGTTGTCTAATGCAATGCAGTCAGGGGTGAAAAGAGTTGTCAGGGCATTCATTTGAATTGATTATAGGTGTCCTGACGCCTGAGATTACTCAAATCGCTTGTCGTGATGGTGATCTTGAAGTTTTTCTTTATGTTTTACAACTTGACGCTCGAGTTTATCAACCACCGCATCCATGGCATGGTACAAATCAGCGTTGTGTGCTTCAGCGAACAATTCCTTACCTTTTAGGTGAATCGTGATCTCTGCGCTCTGACGGAGTTCCTTTTCTTTGGCGTTATCTACAACGAGAAAGGCGGAAGCATCAATTACATGGTCAAAGTGCTTACGAATTTTGGCCATCCCAGCTTCCAGGTGCGTACGCATGGCTGGCGTTACTTCCAGGTGGCGGCTATTAATTTTCAAATTCATCAGCATCTCCTCTTATATACGCTTGCGCATGCTCATGCATGGGGTGCGCAGCAGGCCCCTAAAATTATTTGAGCAGTATTTTTTGAAAGAAACTTCATGAACCTCCAGCGTATCAGCGAATTTGCCGAAAACCAAGAGGGAAAGCACTTTTTTATTACATACATAAATTGCTTCTTAACTTACCTAGCTTACATCCGGAAGTTTTCGCCTAAATAAACTCTTCGTACAGCGTCGTTTTGGATGATCTGATCTGGCTTACCCTCGGCCAGGACGCTGCCTTCACTGATAATGTAGGCGTGGTCGCAAATACCCAGGGTTTCACGAACGTTGTGGTCAGTAATGAGCACGCCGATTTGGCGATCCCGTAGGAAGCGCACAATACGCTGGATTTCCCCAACAGCGATAGGGTCAACACCAGCAAATGGCTCATCTAATAGGATAAATTTTGGCTGAGAAGCCAAAGCTCTAGCAATCTCAACCCTTCGGCGCTCTCCGCCAGATAATGAGAGGGCTGGATTATTCCGTAAGTGGGTGATTTGCAGTTCACCCAGAAGCTCGTCAAGGCGAGTGGCAATTTCCGCTTTGCTCAGGGGTTTACCGCCCTGCACTTGGAGCTCCAGAACTGCCTGGATGTTTTCAGCAACATTCAGTTTTCTAAAAACAGAGGCTTCTTGGGGAAGATACGATAAGCCCATCCGCGCACGCTCATGAATAGGTAAATGAGTAATATCCGCACCATCTAAAACAATGTTTCCGCCATCGAGTGGGACCAGGCCAACAATCATGTAAAACGAAGTCGTTTTACCAGCACCATTTGGTCCAAGAAGGCCTACCACTTCACCACATTTCACTTGGATGGAAACATCACGAACTACAGTTCTGGAACCGTAACGCTTTTGTAGATGATGGGCACTAAGAGTAGCCGTCTGATTGGGTTGCGCTAAATCCGTTGTCATTTCTCTAATGTAGCTTTTCTTCGTGGTGAAAGGATTGCTCTAGCCAATGGCAGATCATCCGGCTTTGCATTTGTTGGAGGTATAACCCGATAGTACTGCTTTACGTCGTCATACTCAATTTTCCAGCCGCGCAATTGATCAAGCATCTGCATATTTAAAAGGCGCTTAAGAGTAGCTTCGCCGGTTAATGTGAGCACTTCGGTTTTAGCGTTATAGATAACTTGACTTGCTTGCCCTTGCATGAATTCCTCTGCCAAACCTTCGCGGCGTTGTCTAAAGGAAGCGACTGCATCGGGTGTACCCTTCATATCTACAGCTTCATAGCCTTCGGGGTCAACCTGTATGTGGCCAGCATCACCGGTAATCACAATGCTGCCTTTGATAAGCAAAACTTGCCCATTCAAATCATAAATTTGTTGAACATCATTTACGGAAACTTTTTCTGCCTCAAGAATAATGGGCTTATCTTGATCTGCCTTTTCGGCGTTAGCATCGCCCCCCAGGGCAAGACCAAGGGAGAGCAATACAAAAGCAAAGCGAAGGGCAGAATGAATTACTGTATGCATTTATTGAGTTGCACGAGGAGCTCGTTCAATCCGCCCTTTAACTTGGCCGGAGAGCGTCATACTTTGTTGTACGTTATCAAAGATGCCGCCTTCTGTAGAGTTCATGACAGACATACCCTGCTCAAGGGTAATAGGCTTATCGGTTTCAATAATGTCATCATTAATGAGAACTTTGAAATAGCTTGAGGTTGCTAACATGCGTAGGGTCGCTGGCTCTGTTGCGGTAGCTGCTTGCGCTGGCCGGAAGATTGAAGCGTTATTGATTAAATCCAAAATGGTGAGATCACCATCAAGGTGTCCGGTATCCGATTTTACGGTTACCGGTGCTTTATTGGCTTGAAAGAGGCGCATGCGTGGAGTAGTGATATCAATTGAAGCATCATCATCGTAATGAACCACCTTCTTGCCCAGAACTCGATATTTGGTGGCTCCAAATTCATTTAGTGCAGAAAGCGCGCCATCGTTGATGGTGTAGTCAGGCTCATGCAGCCTGGCACGCTCCAGAGCAGATTTTTCTATTGGCGTATTTTTTTGGACTAACCAAAAAGTGGCTAAGGTCAGAGCGCCCATCAAAATTAAAGGTGTCAGACGCAATAAGGTGCGACCAATGCCGAGTTTGATTTGTCGAGGGTTTAATTGCATTACTTAGTTTATGGCCTTCTTCAGCAACTCTGCATAGTGGTTTTGGGCTTTGAGAATAAGGTCACATAATTCCCGGACTGCACTATTGCCACCAGTCTGAGTGGTGACCAAATGGGCAAACTCTTTTACTGCTTCATGTGCTTGAGCAGGGCAGACTCGCATACCAGCATCCTTCATCATCGCAAGATCAGGCCAGTCATCACCCATCACAGCGCAATCAGCTAGATTAAGTCCAAGGGTTTTAACCACTTGTTCGAATGCTAACGCTTTATTTTCTACACCCATATGTACATGTTTGATCCCGAGCTCTTCACAGCGAGCCAAAACCATCTTGGAGTTTCGACCGGTGATGATTGCCGTTGGAATACCGCACTGCTCAAGTAATTTGATGCCCAAACCATCCTGAATATCAAACGCCTTTAGCGATTCTTTTCCATCTGCTCCTATCCAAACCTGGCCATTGGTAAGTACGCCATCCACGTCTAAGACGAGCAGTTTTACTTTGCCAGCGCGCTCCCATGCTTGTGGAAATTGCGCTAGAGGGTTGGTGTTATGGGTATTGAAAGCGCTCGGCATAAAAGTTTAACTAAGTAAGGGTAAGAGGCTGGATTAAATCACTTTTGCAGCGAATAAATCGTGCAGATTAAGGGCGCCCAATAGCTGACCATTGCTATCTGTAACCACTAAATGATTAATGCGATGTTTTTCCATCATCTCGATTGCCTCTTCCGCCAGAAGTTCTGGAGGAATCGTGCGAGGGCCAGGTGTAGTAGCGCTTTTGAGGGTAATTGCATCTAGATTAGTACTCTTTTCTAGCAAGCGACGCAAATCACCATCCGTCAGAATGCCAAATACTTTGTTATCTTTTTCTAAGGTCACAACCATACCCATTCGCTTCGAAGTCATTTCTAATAGGGCGTCTTGTAAGGAAGACTCAATTGAAATCTTTGGGGTGTCGTCAAAACTACGCATCACTTCGCTGACATGCATTAATTGCTTACGACCAAGTCTGCCACCCGGATGCGAGCGTATGAAATCTTCCGCTTCGAAACCTCTTGCATCTAAGAGCGCAACCGCTAAGGCATCACCCATTGCCAAGGCTGCAGTGGTGCTAGTTGTTGGAGCTAAATTGAGTGGGCAAGCTTCTTTTTCAACACTAGTATCCAGATGGGCATCTGCTAGCTTAGCTATAGAGGAATTCGGGGCGCCAGTGAGTGCAATGAGTTTTGCGCCGGTACGTTTGACGATGGGCACGATAGTTAATAGCTCATCAGTCTCACCAGAATTCGAAAGAGCGACAAACACATCCTCACGAGTCACCATGCCTAAATCACCATGGCTGGCTTCGGCTGGATGGACAAAAAAAGCAGGTGAGCCGGTAGATGCAAAAGTGGCAGCAATTTTGCGAGCAATGTGGCCAGATTTACCAATGCCCGAAACCACAATTCTGCCCTTGCAAGCATGGAGTAGCTCAACAGCCAGCACAAGGGCATCAGCATTAGCGCCTTCAAGGCGATCGCGCATGGTTTGTAGTGCAGCAGCCTCAATAGTGAGGGTGTCGCGCGCAAGCTTTAGGGTACGTTCACGAGTCTTAGCTATCATCAAGTAAGTATATGCCGTCAGTCCTTCAATTAACCCTCATTCTCCTGGCCTCGGGTGTGGCCGGAGTGGTTATTTTCCGCTATTTTGGATTACCCCCTATTTTGGGCTATTTGGCCATTGGGGTGCTCATAGGCCCGCATGCCCTGGGCTTCGCGAACGATTCAGCTACGGTGAAGTATTTGGCTGAATTTGGGGTGGTTTTCCTGATGTTTTCGATCGGCCTCGAATTTAACCTTCATAAGCTTCGGTCAATGCGCAAGATCGTCTTTGGCCTTGGTGCTAGTCAAGTCATCTTGACAATGCTTTTGGCTGTCCCTGCCAGTCTTTTAATGAACTGGATTTATCCGATTTCATGGCATGCGGCAATTGCTCTAGGCGGAGCCCTAGCGATGTCATCCACCGCTATTGTCACTAAGCTGATTTCAGATCGAGCTGAATTAGAAACCGAGCATGGTCGGAATGTGATTGGTATCTTACTGTTCCAAGATTTAGCTGTAGTCTTCTTGTTAATTTTGCTGCCGTCTCTGGGTAAGAACCCTTCAGACTTATTTGTTGCTCTCACTGCAGCCTCAATCAAAATCACGATCGCTTTAGTACTCATTTTCTTCATTGGCCAATCGATCATGAGTCACTGGTTCAAGTTGGTTGCTAAGTTACGGTCACAAGAGTTGTTCATGTTAAATCTCTTGTTAATTGTGTTGGGAATGGCAGGCCTAACAGAGTACTTTGGTTTGTCATTAGCGCTTGGGGCATTCTTAGCTGGTATGTTGATTTCAGAAACGCCTTATCGACATCAGGTAGAAGAAGACGTTAAGCCATTTCGTGATGTCTTGCTAGGGCTTTTCTTTATAACGATTGGCATGTTGCTAGATTTCAATGTCATTCGTGAGCAGTGGCTATTGGTTTTGGTCTTGTTAATAGGCCCACTGATATTCAAGTTCAGTCTGATTGCCCTGTTGTCACGGGTCTTCGGCTCTAGCCCTGGTATATCGATTCGAACTGGCTTGTGTCTGGCTCAGGCAGGGGAATTCGGATTTGTTTTGCTGACTCAAATTGACGGCTTAGATTTAATTGATCCAATCTTGAGTCAAGCAGTGCTCGCTGCGATGTTGATTTCCATGTTCGGCGCTCCATTTTTGATTGAATATAGCGATCGCATCGCAATGCGTTTCTCAAGTAATGAGTGGCTATTGCAATCCCTTGCTTTGACGCGGGTTGCCGCAAAAACTGTGCGCAATGAAAATCATGTGGTGATTTGTGGCTTTGGCCGGTCAGGTCAGAGCTTGGCACGTATGCTCGATCAAGAAAAGATTCCTTATATCGCTTTGGATTTGGATCCGGATCGCGTTAAAGAAGCTGCTGCTGCTGGAGATAACGTTGTCTATGGAGATGCGAGTCGAGAGAACTATTTGGTAGCTGCTGGACTCTCCAGGGCGAAAGCAGTAGTCATTACATATGCCGATACTGGTGCAAGCTTGCGAGTCTTGCGACAAGTGGAACATTTGCGTCCTGGTATGACAGTGCTGGTGCGAACACGAGATGATGCTGACATTGCTAAGCTGCAAGCTGCTGGCGCCACAGAGGTAGTACCTGAGTTAATTGAAGGCAGCCTCATGATTGCCTCCCATGTTTTATTAATTATGGGTGTTCCAATGCGGAAGGTAGTCAGACGCATTACTAGTGCACGCGAAGAGCGCTATAGCTTATTAAGAGGTTATTTCCGTGGCTCAGCCGACGACGACTTTGGTTCTAATGAATCTTGGCGTCTGCATGCGATTACGTTGTTGCCGCACTCTCAAGCAGTTGGCAAAGCCCTGGGCGAGCTTCATCTTGAGAGCGACGGCGTTAATGTGCAAGCTGTGCGCCGCAAAGAGGCCAACTCAGATTATGTCAAGTTAGTGCTTAGCCCTGAACTAATCCTGCAAGCGAATGACATTTTGGTGATCTCAGGTAATTCAGAGGCAACCGATTTGGCTGAAGCGAAGTTACTCTGAGATCTATCGATCTTGCCGATTACTTCTTTTTCTTAGCAGGTGGAGTTTTGCGAGTAAGTAATGGCGCTAAGTAATGGCCAGTAAAGCTCGCTTCGTTCTTAGCCACTTCTTCAGGCGTGCCGGTAGCAATAATTAAGCCACCTCCAGCGCCGCCTTTAGGCCCTAAATCAATTATCCAATCGGCAGTCTTGATCACATCTAGGTTGTGCTCAATGATGACGATTGTGTTGCCTTGTTTCTTGAGAGTTTGGATAACCGTTAATAAAAGTTGAATGTCATGAAAATGCAAACCGGTTGTTGGCTCATCCAAGATATACAGTGTTCTGCCAGTATCCCGTTTAGATAACTCCAAGGAAAGCTTTACACGTTGCGCTTCGCCGCCTGACAGGGTGGTAGCGCTTTGCCCAAGCTTGACATAACCAAGGCCAACATCCAGCAGGGTTTTCAGTTTACGTTTAACGACCGGCACAGCTTCAAAGAATTCATGAGCTTGTTCAATCGTCATTGAAAGTACTTCATGGATATTCTTGCCCTTGTAGCGAATATCTAAGGTCTCCCGGTTATAGCGTTTTCCATGGCACACATCGCAAGGTACATACACATCTGGCAAGAAGTGCATCTCTACTTTGAGAACGCCGTCGCCTTCACAAGAGTCGCAGCGACCTCCTTTAACGTTAAAAGAGAAGCGGCCAGCTTCGTAGCCTCGCTCACGTGATGCTGGAACACCTGCAAAGAGTTCTCTAATAGGTGTGAAGAGCCCCGTATAGGTGGCGGGATTTGAACGAGGTGTTCTGCCAATCGGGGATTGGTCAACACTAATGACTTTATCGAAATGCTCCAGACCCTTGATTGCATCATGCGCTGCCGGCTCTGCATTAGAGCCATAGAGATGATGAGCCACTGCATGATGCAAAGTATCATTGATTAATGTCGACTTCCCAGAGCCAGATACGCCTGTTACGCAAGTGAGTAAGCCAACTGGAATCTTTGCATGTACCGATTGCAAGTTATTACCGCGTGCACCGATGATCTCTAAAAAGCGATCATTTACAGGGATGCGTTTTTCGGGAACAGCAATCGCTTCGCGACCAGAAAGATAGGCCCCAGTTAGCGAGTTGGGATTTGCCTCAACCTCTGCCGGAGTTCCTTGGGCAACAATCTCACCACCATGAACGCCTGCACCAGGGCCAATATCAATGACCCAGTCAGAGGCACGAATCATATCTTCATCGTGCTCAACCACTAAGACACTGTTACCTAAGTCGCGTAAGTGTTTCAGGGTACCGATGAGTCGATCATTATCACGCTGATGCAGACCAATAGAGGGTTCATCCAACACATACATCACGCCCGTTAAGCCAGAGCCAATTTGGGAAGCGAGGCGAATACGCTGGGCTTCACCGCCAGAAAGAGTATCAGCACTGCGCTCAAGTGATAGGTAGTCCAGACCTACATCGTTCAGAAAGCGTAAACGAGCGCTGATTTCTTTCACAATCTTATCGGCGATTTCTCGTTTGGCGCCTTTAAGCTCAAGCGCTTCGAAATATTCTTTTGCTTCTTTAAGAGGTAGGGCGCTGATTTCATAAATGGCACGCGATTGTTTTTTATCACCCACTTTGACAAAGCGCGCCTCTTTGCGAAGACGACTGCCATTACATTCTGGGCAGGTCTGAACATTTTGATAACGCGCGAGTTCTTCGCGGACCGTCATCGAATCGGTCTCGCGATAGCGTCGTTCAAAGTTCGCTACGATGCCCTCAAAGGCATGTTCACGAATACTATTTTTGCCACGTTCGTTAATGTATTCAAACGGAATAGTGACTTCCCCAGAACCCAATAAGACGAGATCCTGCTGCTTCTTGGAGAGAGTCTCAAATGGTTTCTCTACGTCAAAGCCACCATGCTTAGCAAGGGTCTGCAACAGTTTGAAGTAGAACTGATTGCGGCGATCCCAGCCTTTGATAGCGCCGGAGGCTAGTGATAAATCGGGGTGCGCCACAATCCTTTTAGGGTCAAAGAAAGATTGATGTCCAAGACCATCACAAGATGGACAAGCACCCATCGGATTATTAAATGAGAATAAACGCGGCTCTAATTCCTGAAGCGAGTATGAGCAAATCGGGCAAGCAAACTTGCTAGAGAAAATCATTTCTTTGCCGGTATCCATATCGACGATCATGGCTTTGCCGTCAGCAAGACGGAGGGCGGTCTCGAAAGATTCGGCAAGACGTTGCTGAATATCAGGACGCACTTTAATGCGATCAACTACCACTTCGATTGAATGCTTATCGTTTTTCTTCAGAACTGGTAGTTGGTCTACTTCAAATATTTCTGCTTTAGCGGCATTGGCCGTGCCGCCACCAGAGCGCACACGAAAGCGAACAAAGCCTTGAGCTTGCAGGTCCTGGAAGAGATCGACGAATTCGCCTTTGCGCTCACTCACTACGGGAGCAAGAATCATGAGCTTGGTATCTTCAGGCATTGATAGAACGGTATCGACCATTTGAGAAACGCTTTGCGCTTCTAGGGGAAGATCGTGATCTGGACAATGGGGCGTTCCTGCGCGCGCAAATAGTAAGCGTAGGTAATCATGAATCTCTGTAACTGTGCCAACAGTCGAGCGAGGATTGTGACTCGTTGCTTTTTGTTCAATCGAAATCGCTGGTGAGAGCCCTTCAATCGTATCGACATCGGGTTTTTCCATCAACTGCAAAAACTGACGCGCATAAGCAGAGAGTGACTCTACGTAGCGGCGTTGACCTTCCGCATAGAGGGTGTCAAAAGCCAATGAGCTCTTACCTGAACCTGATAAGCCAGTCAGCACGACAAGTTTCTCTCTAGGAATGTCTAGATTGATGTTTTTGAGGTTGTGGGTGCGTGCACCACGGATCTTAATTTCGTTATTCATGATTTTTTAGCGTAACTTGTTAATATAGCTCTTTCCCATGAATCCTTCTGAACTCCGCTCTACTCTGGCCTTAGCAGGCATCTTTGGCCTCCGAATGCTGGGCCTTTTTCTGCTATTACCGGTCTTTAGCATCCATGCCCGAGGCTTGCCTGGTGGTGAGCATGCTCTCTGGGTGGGCTTGACGCTGGGCATCTTCAATATCGTTCAGGCTTGCTTTTACATTCCATTGGGCCGTTTATCGGACCGAATTGGTCGCAAACCAGTGGTTTTATGGGGTCTTTCCTTATTTGTAGCTGGTGCCCTCATCTGTGCCGCCAAGGATGACTTGCTCTGGATAGCAATTGGCCGGGGCGTAATGGGGGCAGGAGCAGTTTCTGCAGCGATTTCTGCCTGGGTGGCAGATTTAACCCGTGAACAGGTTCGCACCAGGGCAATGGCATTAGTGGGCGGCAGTATTGCTTTGTCATTTGCCTTATCCCTAGTAATTGCTGCTCCGATTTATCAGGTCATTGGCTTAAACGGAATTTTTATTGTCTTAGCTATTCTGGGTGTGCTTGCGATGTTTGTAACTTATTACGTTTTGCCAACGAGTAAGCCTGAAGTCAAAGTGCAGCAAGCCTCTTTAAAAGAAGTGTTCCTTCGTCCAGACTTGTTGCGCTTGAATCTTGGCGTGTTTGTATTGCATGCTACACAAGTGGCGATGTTCTTGGTTGTGCCACGCCTTTTAGTGCAGGCAGGTTTGCCGCTCTCATCACATTGGGAAATTTATCTCCCAGTAGTACTTCTATCATTTGTCTTCATGGCCCCAGCAATTATTTACGGTGAGAAGAAACAGCGCTTACGTTTGGTATTGCTAATAGCTATCATTTTATTATTCATTGCTGAGGTGGTATTTACTCAAGCTACATCGGTAATGATGATTGCTCTTGCGCTATTGATTTACTTTGTAGGTTTTAACCTGCTTGAAGCTTTGCAACCTTCTTTGGTGTCCCGTTTTGCAAAAGAATCGAAGGGTACCGCCTTAGGCGTGTACAACACCACACAGTCAATTGGCCTATTCTCTGGTGCTGTAATTGGGGGTTATTTGATGGATAGCCATGGTGATTTATCGGTCTTTGCCATGGGTGCCGCCCTCTTAGTTTGCTGGCTTATAATTGCCTGGTCTATGGGTGAAATGCCTGCGAGGTCAGCAGAATCAAAGGCAGTGGCCTCAGAGACTTAGCCTTAGCTTTATTTTTTAGTAGTAATAACAGTAGTATTTTTTCTTCGGGAGACAACATGGCTTCGGTAAATAAGGTCATCATCGTAGGTAATGTAGGACGTGATCCAGAAACACGTTATATGCCAAGCGGCGACGCTGTTACTAATATTTCAGTAGCAACATCAGATCGCTACAAAGACAAGCAAACTGGCGAAATGAAGGAAACCACAGAATGGCATCGTGTTGCATTCTTTGGCAAGCTTGCAGAAATCGCTGGGCAGTATCTCAAAAAAGGTTCACAAGTGTATGTTGAAGGTCGTTTGCGCACCCGCAAATGGACTGATGCTAGTGGCCAGGAAAAGTACTCCACTGAGATCGTTGCAGAAACAATGCAAATGCTCGGTGGTAAGCCAGTAGGCGGAAGCGGTGACGGTGGCGAAAGCTATGCACGCTCAAAGCCGGCTGAGCAGTCTGCTCCAGCATCATCAAATGCCGCATCACTCGGCGCAATGGATGACGATATTCCGTTCTAAGAATGACTAATGAATTCACTGGTAATTTGCTGGTGAGTTGAATAGCAAAAACCCCTTCTAGGTTTTCCTATAAGGGGTTTTTATTTAGCTCTATTCAAAATAGATTTTTTTACTGGCGTGCATGTCGAATGTTTTCAGGCCATGGCGAGTTGTGATCCGTTCTGAAGGGGTTGATGTCCAGTCCACCGCGTCGTGTGTAACGAGCATAAACAGAGAGTTTCTCAGGTTTGCATTGGCGTTTGATATCGCAGAAGATGGTTTCAACACAATGCTCATGAAACTCGCCTAATTGCCTAAATCCGATGAGGTAACGTAATAAACCCTCTTCAAGGATGGGGCGACCCTGGTAACGGATTTGAACGCTAGCCCAGTCGGGTTGACCAGTTACGGGGCAATTGGATTTGAGTAGGTGTGAAACCAGGCATTGCTCAATCGGACCAAAGTCTTCATTAATGCCAAGCAATGAGGGATCGGCGCTCAGACTCGGTTCAACTTCAATATCGAGGCGATCCATCAAAACACCACCCATTTCTTGCATCCCTTTTTTGGCAACCGGTTCAGTTGGATGAATGCGAGTAGTAATCTTGCTGCCCGCTACTGAAGATAGGTCTGCGATGAGTTTTTCACGAACCTCTGCTTCATCTTCAAAGCGCGTGTTGTTGAGGCTATTGAGATAAAGCTTGAATGATTTGGACTCAATCATGTTTGGCGAGTCAGCTGGAATTTGAAACTCAGCCAAAGCAATCTGGGGTTTCCCTTTTTTATTCAGCCAGCTTAGCTCAAATGCATTCCAAATATCGATACCCACAAATGGCAGGGCTTGACCTTCTTTGAGGCCGAGTTTTTTACGGTTCTCCATTCTTGGAATGGGAAAAAGCAAGCCTGGATCATATTGATCGGGATATTGTGTGTTTTGTCCAAGTGGAAGTATTGCCATGGATTACTCTATTTTGCTTTGGGCCTGTTCGAAACGCCTGATACAACATGGCCGGTAGGTGCTACTGAAGCAGCTGATTGGCAATGTCCAGTTTGATCATCAAAGAAAAAATCAGGTTCAAATTCGCGGAGGAATTCGCTCTTGGATAGACCCCCTAAGAACATCGCCTCATCGACATCAATACCCCAGGCCATCAAAGTGCGAATCGCGCGCTCATGCGCTGGTGCAGAACGTGCAGTAACTAATGCAGTACGAATACGCATGCCATTCTCGCTAGTAGAACGCTGCAGTCTATGTAACGCTTCTAGTAAGGGCTTGAAAGGCCCAGGAGGCAATGGGATATCTACCTTCTTACTCTCATGATCGACAAAAGCTTCAAGCCCTTTATTCTGGAAGACCTGTTCAGCTTCGTCAGAAAAAAGAACGGCGTCTCCGTCAAAGGCAATGCGGATTTCATTGGGATGTGATTCAGCAGTCTTGCTTGATTCTGGATAGACGCGCGCTGCAGGAAAGCCTGCATCAATTGTTGCTCTCACATCATCTTCGTTGGCAGATAAGAACAGGTTGGCATGCAATGAGCGTAGGTAGTGATAGGGAGGGCGTCCTCTAGTGAATACACCACGTTCTAAATGCAAACCATGATGCTCTGCGGAGCGGAAGACACGCAGGCCACTCACAGGATCATTACGAGAGAGAATGACAACCTCTACACGTTGCTCGCCCTCTTCATTAAAAGCTAGGAGCTTTTTCACCAAAGGAAATGCCACACCAGTTTGTGCGGCAACTCCCAGGCGCTCTAGCTGTAGCTTCATGTAGGCGCTATCGTCGGTTGCCTCAAAAATATTGTTTTCTTCTTCAAAATCAAACAGGGCGCGCGAAGAGATCGCAACAACGAGTTTTCCGGTGAGTGTGTATGACATCTGACGAATTACATCTTATTTAAGAAAGAGGCGGTAAGCGGGATTATTGCTTTCGTCCCAATGTGGGTAGCCAAGACTTGCTAAGAAGTTTTGAAATTTCTTCTGCTCATTCTTGGGAACTTGAATACCCACCAGGATGCGCCCATAGTCAGCACCATGATTGCGGTAGTGAAACAAGCTGATATTCCAGTTAGGCGCCATGCTCGTTAAAAACTTCATCAATGCACCCGGGCGCTCTGGGAATTCAAAGCGATATAGCAATTCGTCTTTAGCTAGCGCAGAGTGCCCTCCAACCATATGACGTAAGTGTGACTTCGCCAACTCATCATGGGTAAGATCAATTGTTGCAAACTTCGCTTTAGTGAAGTGCTTTGCAATTGCTTCGCTATCGCCTGATTTTTGGGTGCTGATGCCCACAAATATATGCGCTTCGCTTTGATCGCCAATACGATAGTTAAATTCAGTGACGTTGCGTTTGCCGAGTAGTTCACAAAAGCGTTTAAAGGAACCACGCTCTTCGGGGATAGTGACGGCAAATACTGCTTCGCGGAATTCGCCAACGTCTGCACGCTCTGCTACAAAACGCAGACGGCTAAAGTTCATATTGGCGCCACAAGCAACTGCCACCAAAGTTTTTTTCTTGATACGCTTTTTCTCGACATACTTCTTCATGCCCGCTATAGCTAAGGCCCCAGCTGGCTCGAGGATGCTACGGGTATCAGTAAAGACATCGTTAATTGCGGCGCAGATCTCATCGGTATCTACCAGGATGATTTCATCGACTACTTTTTTGCAAATACGGAAAGTTTCTTTGCCGACTAATTTCACAGCAGTGCCATCAGAGAACAGACCAACATCTTTCATCTCAATCCGCTTGTTGGCTTTAAGCGAACGATTCATGGCATCTGAGTCTGAGGCTTGCACGCCAATCACTTTCGTTTTTGGGCTTATGGCTTTGACGTATTCGCCAATGCCAGATATCAGTCCGCCACCACCGATAGCTACAAATACCGCGTCAATGGGCTCCTGGTGTTGCTGAAAAATTTCTTGAGCAATCGTGCCTTGTCCAGCAATGACATCAGGATCATCAAATGGGTGTACAAAAGTCAGACCCCTTTTTTCACCCAAGACTTCTGAATACTTAAAGGCGTCGCTATAGGACTCACCGTGAAGAATAATTTCCACCCATGAGCCGCCTCTGGCCTTAACAGCATCAATTTTTAAGCTTGGAGTGGTGATTGGCATCACGATGACTGCCTTGCATTTCATCTTGGCTGCTGAGAGAGCAACCCCTTGAGCGTGATTACCGGCTGAAGCGGATATAACACCCCGCTTTAGGGCTTCCGGGGGGAGATGGGCCATCTTGTTATAGGCGCCACGCAATTTAAAGGAGAAAACCGGCTGGTTATCCTCCCTTTTGAGTAGGACCTGGTTACCCAAACGCTTAGTGAGTTCTGGAGCGAGCTGGAGCTCTGTTTCCCTGGCTACGTCATAGACGCGAGCCGATAAAATTTTCTTTAAATAGTTCGTTGCCATCCAATGAGCGTACCACGGATGGCTCCTAAGCCCTTAGATTTGCAAGGGTTTATCCCTTTGAGCAACAACTTTCCCCATTTCCTGCCACTATCAGGTTCGCTCAATTAAAATGCTTATTTATCAAATATGTTGCTATGAATGCCCCATTAGCTTTGAATCAGTTGTTAGACGCCGAGGCGGGATCTCCCCGCTTGCGTGAAATTCCCTACAACTACACCTCCTTTTCTGATCGAGAGATTGTTATTCGCTTGTTGGGCGAGGAGTCATGGCGTGTTCTGAATGATTTGCGGGGCGTTCGCCGCACCGGTCGTTCTGCTCGGATGTTGTTTGAAATCTTGGGCGATATTTGGGTGGTTCAACGCAATCCATTTTTGCAGGACGATCTATTAGATAACGCTAATCGCCGCCAGCAATTGGTTGATGCCTTATGGCATCGCTTAGGTGAAGTGAAGAAACGCAACAGCGGTGACTCCGTTGATCAAGTAGAAATTTTATTGGGTGCTGCTGATCGCGCAATTGAAAATTTTGCGAATGGCTTTAAGGAAGTCGAGCAAATTCGTAAACGCGCTCGTAAGGAATTAGGACGTCATACTGCTAGCGACAATATTTGTTTTGATGGCGTATCTCGTGCTGCGCACGTCACTGATGCAACCGACTGGCGCGTAGAGTTTCCATTGGTTGTGCTTAAGCCGGATTATGAATCTGAAATTCCGGGTCTAGTTAAAGCGTGTGTGGAATTAGGTCTCACGATTATCCCTCGTGGAGGCGGCACTGGTTATACCGGTGGTGCGATACCTTTATATGCAATGTCTGCAGTAATTAATACCGAAAAGTTGCAAGATATCGGCGGTGTGAAGTCTAAGCATTTACCTGGCGTAGACCATGAGGTCTCCACTATCTTTACTGGTGCTGGCGTTGTCACTCGCCGTGTATCTGACGCTGCAGAGCATGCTGGGCTAGTATTTGCGGTTGACCCTACTTCTGCTGATGCAAGCTGCATCGGTGGCAACATTGCCATGAATGCTGGCGGTAAAAAGGCGGTTCTCTGGGGGACTGCTCTCGATAATCTCGTTAGTTGGCGCATGGTGGATCCGCAAGGAAATTGGCTTGACGTTGAACGTCTTGAGCATAACCTTGGCAAGATCCATGACGTAGCAACTGTTCGATTTCAATTAACTTGGTCTGATGGTAATAGTGAGCCTGGTCAACGGATTCTGAAAACAGAATTATTAGAAGTTGAAGGCAAACGTTTTCGTAAAGAAGGTTTAGGTAAAGACGTTACGGATAAATTTTTATCTGGCTTACCGGGTGTACAAAAAGAAGGTTGCGATGGTTTGATTACTAGCGCAACTTGGGTATTACATCGTATGCCCAAATTCATGCGTACGGTTTGCCTAGAGTTCTTTGGTCAAGCGCGTGAGGCTATTCCGAGTATTGTCGAGATTAAAGCGTACTTAGATGGTTTGAGCAAGCAAGGTGGCCCCATCTTGGCTGGCCTAGAACATCTGGATGATCGCTATCTAAAAGCAGTGGGCTACTCTACAAAATCGAAGCGTAATAGCTTGCCGAAGATGGTATTGATTGGCGACATCGCTGGTGATAATGAGGAAGCTGTCGCAGCGGCCACTAGTGAAGTGGTACGGATGGCAAACTTGCGTGTCGGCGAAGGCTTTGTAGCAGTGAGTACTGAAGCTCGTAAGAAATTCTGGCTAGATCGCGCTCGTACTGCTGCGATTGCACGTCATACCAACGCTTTTAAGATTAACGAAGACGTCGTGATCCCCTTGCCACGTATGGGGGAGTACACGGATGGCATTGATCGCATCAATATAGAGTTGTCCCTCAAAAATAAATTACAAATACTAGATGGCCTGGAATTATTCTTGAAAAAGAGTGCCTTGCCATTAGGTAAGAGCGATGCAGAGTACGAAATTCCTACTGCAGAAATCTTAGGGGATCGCGTTCAGCAGGCAGTAGAGCTGATTGCTAAAGTGCGCACCCGCTGGGCTGGCTGGCTGATGCAGATGGATAATTACTTTCCGCAATTGCAAGATTTCAGTTTGCGCGCTTCATGGAAAGAGGAAGTGCGCACTGAATTGCGCATTATTTTCGGCGGCTTGGCGTTTGAACCCATTCTTGCAGAATTAGAAGCAATTCATAAGAACATTTTGCGCAAGCGTGTTTTTGTTGCTTTACATATGCATGCCGGTGACGGAAATGTGCACACCAATATTCCCGTGAACTCCGATGATTACGAGATGTTGCAAGATGCCCATCGTTCGGTTGCTCGCATCATGAAATTAGCCCGCTCATTAGACGGTGTGATTTCTGGTGAACACGGCATCGGCATTACCAAGCTCGAATATTTGACAGAAGACGAGTTAAAAGATTTTCGTAGCTATAAAAATCGCGTTGACCCTGAAGGTAGATTCAATAAGGGCAAACTCATGCCGCATGCGGATTTGAGTCTGGCCTATACACCTAGCTTTGGTTTAATGGGACATGAATCCATCATCATGCAACAGAGTGATATTGGTGCGATTGCCGATAGCGTGAAAGATTGCTTACGTTGTGGAAAATGCAAACCCGTTTGTGCAACTCATGTACCACGCGCTAACTTACTTTATAGTCCGCGGGACAAAATATTAGCTACTTCATTGTTGATTGAAGCATTCTTGTATGAAGAGCAAACGAGGCGTGGTGTTTCAATCAAGCATTGGGAGATGTTTGATGATGTAGCGGCGCATTGCACGGTTTGTCATAAGTGTTTAACCCCTTGCCCAGTCAAAATTGACTTTGGTGATGTCACTATGAATATGCGCAACCTCTTGCGCAAGATGGGACAGCAACGTTTCAATCCTGGAACAGCTGCATCGATGTTTTTCTTGAATGCTACCAGCCCAGAAACGATCCATTTGGCACGTAAGACCATGATTGGTTGGGGTTATAAGTTGCAGCGCTTGGGAAATGATGTGTTGCGGAAATTCGCTAAGCAACAAACAGCGCATCCTCCAGCCACAGTCGGAAAGCCTAGCGTTAAAGAACAGGTCATTTTCTTTGTAAATAAGAAAATGCCTGGAAACTTGCCCAAGAAAACTGCGCGTGCTCTGTTAGATATTGAAGATGCGAACTATGTGCCGATCATTCGCGATCCAAAAACTACTTCAGCGGATACTGAAGCAGTGTTTTATTTTCCGGGTTGCGGATCTGAGCGATTATTCTCACAAGTAGGCCTAGCAACCCAAGCAATGCTGTGGAATGTCGGCGTGCAAACGGTCTTGCCGCCAGGCTATCTCTGCTGTGGTTACCCACAACGTGGTAACGGAGACTTTGATAAAGCAGAAAAAATGATTACTGACAATCGCGTGCTGTTCCATCGCGTTGCCAATACTCTGAACTACTTGGATATTAAGACTGTAGTGGTGTCTTGCGGCACTTGTTACGATCAATTGGCTGGATACCAGTTTGATCAGATCTTTCCTGGCTGTCGCATTATTGATATACATGAGTTCTTGGCAGAGAAGGGCGTCAAGCTCTCTGGAGTCACGGGTGTGAAGTATATGTATCATGACCCTTGCCACTCTCCCATGAAGTTGCAAGATCCATTGAAGACTGTAAACGAACTTATTCAATTGGAAGATGGCAAAGCGATTGCTAAGAATGATCGTTGTTGCGGTGAGGCAGGTACGCTCGCAGTAACGCGTCCAGATATTTCTACCCAAGTACGCTTCCGTAAGCAAATTGAGATGGAGAAAGGCGCCAATGATCTGCGCAAAGGTGACTTTACGGGTCAGGTGAAGGTATTAACCAGTTGCCCATCTTGCTTGCAAGGTTTGACTCGCTTCGATGCAGATAGTGATACCACTGCCGATTACATTGTGGTGGAGATGGCTCAAAAATTACTCGGTGAAAACTGGATGCAAGATTACGTTGCTAAAGCTAACCAAGGTGGTATTGAAAGGGTTCTGGTTTAATGATTCCTACTAATGTCGTGGTTCATCAACAATCCAAGGTATTGGAACTCTCTTATGAGAATGGCGCTACTTTTCGTCTGCCATTTGAATTTCTCAGAGTGTTATCTCCATCTGCTGAGGTACAAGGTCACGGACCTGGACAAGAAACTTTGCAAACGGGTAAGCGCGATGTGTTGATTGCCAATTTAGAGCCCGTTGGGCATTACGCCTTAAAGCCTAGTTTTTCAGACGGCCATGATTCAGGCCTGTATTCTTGGGACTTCTTGCAGTATTTGTGTGAGAACCAGGAGCAATTATGGCAAGCGCATTTAGATAAATTGGCCGCTGCAGGTCTTGATCGAGATGCACCTATGGGGCAGCAAGGTCATTCACATGACCATTCTTGTGGAAGTCACTAATGAGTAAAACCCATTTCGGTTATCAAAGTGTTGATGAGGCTGAAAAAGCTGCTAAGGTTGCTGAGGTATTCCATTCGGTAGCGAGTAAATATGATGTGATGAATGACTTGATGTCATTTGGCCTCCACCGTCTTTGGAAAAAAATTACGATCGCACGTGCACAAGTACGTCCTGGTCAAAAAGTATTAGATATCGCTGGTGGTACGGGTGATCTAGCGGCGGCGTTTGCAAAAGCAGCTGATTGGGGTCGCAATTCCGAGGCGCAAGTTTGGTTAAGTGACATTAATGCATCTATGCTGGGAGTCGGCCGTGACCGCTTGTTAGATCGTGGCATGGCCTTGCCTTGCGTACAGTTTGATGCAGAGAAAATTCCGTTTCCCAACAACCATTTTGACGTTGTCACAGTGGCTTTTGGTTTGCGCAATATGACGCATAAGGATGTCGCTTTAGGTGAGATGTGTCGTGTGATTAAACCGGGTGGTCGTGTTTTGGTTTTAGAGTTTTCAAAACCAGATGCCTTTTTGCAGCCGGTATATGACACGTATTCTTTCAAGGTCTTGCCTTGGCTAGGCGAAAAGATTGCCCAGGATTCTGAGAGTTATCGTTATTTAGCAGAATCAATTCGTATGCATCCGGATGCAGAAACCCTCAAAGAAATGATGTTGGGGGTAGGTTTTGATGAAGTAGAAACCCATAGAATGACTGGGGGTATCGTTGCCTTACATATTGGTATTAAATACTGATAGTTGTATAGTTTTTAAACTCTTAAAAACTAATGAAGTAAAGCAGTTATAAGAAGGGGTAATTAAAAATGAATCAACATTTTTTTAAAGCAGTTCTATTAAGCTTGACATTGATCTTTGCATCTATTGGATATGTTGACGCAGCACGCTTGGGTGGCGGTAAAAGTATCGGACGCGCACCTAGTGCACCAATTCAAAAGCAAGCCGCTCCTGTGCAAAAGCCAGTTCAGCAAGCTCAACCTACTGCTCCAGCACCTGCACCTCAGGCGCCAACTCCGAGTCGCTTTGGTGGCATGGGTGGACTCTTGGGTGGCCTAGCTGCTGGGTTGGGTATTGGCTATCTCTTATCGCATTTTGGTTTGGGCGAAGGTGCCTCATCTTTAATCACTGGTTTACTGATTGCAATGTTGGCTGGTTTTGTGATCATGTTTGTAATTAGAAAATTACTGCCAGCAATGTCAGGCGCAGGTAATAACGCTCCTGTGCCAACGGGGATGCAGCGCAATAATATTGAGCAAGCGCCTAGGCAGGAACCTGCGTTTACGCCAGCAGCCAATGCATTTGGCGGTGTGAGCAACGAACCGGAACCTTTTCAATCCACGCTTCCCCCTGGATTTGACCAGCAGGCCTTTTTGGACAATGCCAAACAGTACTTTGTCACTTTGCAAAAATCTTGGGATCAAGGCGATCTTGCTTCTTTGCGCGAATTTACAACCCCTGACATGTTTGCCACGATCCAGCAAGATTTAGCAGGACGAACAGACAGCGCCAATCAAACCGATGTGCTTACGATTAATGCGCAACTTTTGGGTATTGAGACTGCTGATGCCCACTATTTCTGCAGTGTTCAGTTCAGTGGCATGATTCGCGAACAGCCAGGCGCTCCTGCGAGCGAGTTCTCTGAAATCTGGAATTTAAGCAAGCCTGTTGAGGGGCCTGGAGGCTGGGTACTAGCGGGTATCTCCCAGTTAGTTTAAGCTTTAGGTACTTTCCATTGGAAAACCCGCACTAGTGCGGGTTTTTTACACTCATGAACTCGCATTTATCTTCCACCCATACGATCGCTGCTGGCGCCACTTGCCAGGGTATCAACCATGTCCTGAGGTCTGAGCCTTGGGCATGCAGTGAGCTCGTTAAGCATTCTGGGAAATCGATTCTCTTGCAGCTTCCTATGGGGGCCCTCTGTTTTGAGATCAAGCCCGATGGATTGATGGGAGCTTTAAAGGAGACTAATAGCCCCTCCCTTACTTTAGAGGTTTCAGCACAGGCCTTGAGTGGTTTAGCCACAAGTACTGGTACTTTGCGTGAGCAAGCATTTAAAGCTGTCAAAATTACTGGTGATGCTGACTTAGCCCAATTATTGGGTCGTTTAGCCGGACAGTTGCGTTGGGAGTATGAGGAAGATTTGGCGCGGTTAATAGGAGATGCACCTGCGAACTTCGCGGTTCGGCAGGGTAAAAAATTCGCTTCCGCCAGTCGATCTGCTGCTAGTGACTTACTGGACAATGTCGTTGAGTACGTCAGTGAAGAGAGAAAAATACTTTTGAATAAACGAGACTTTATGGGTCGTAAATCCGAATTAAGCGACTTGCGAGAATCTGTTGACCGCATGGAAAAGCGTATTCAAATCTTAGAGCAAAAGGCTAAATAAATCGTGCGTCGAATTGCTCGCCTCTACTATATTTTCTTTACAGCTTGGCGCTATGGTTTATTGCCTTTATTGCGCGATCTATTAAAGCCGGGGATCCGCCGTAGTCTTTTAACAGTTCTATGTTGGGTATCTCCTGGAAGTCATTTGCCAAGAGGCGAACGCATTCGCTTAACCCTAGAGGCGCTTGGACCCATCTTTGTCAAATTTGGACAAGTCCTTTCTACGCGTCGCGATTTATTGCCTGAAGACATCGCTAATGAATTAGCAAAGTTACAAGATCAAGTTCCCCCCTTCTCTAATGAAGAGTCACGTCGCCTCATTGAAGAGGATCTAGGTCAGCCTATTGAAGCAGTTTTCACCAGCTTTGATGCCACTCCAGTAGCTAGCGCCTCAGTTGCCCAAGTGCACTTTGGAGTGCTGCGAGCCACGGAGAAGCATCCTGAGTGGGCAGGGCGGGCGGTAGCTATTAAGGTCTTACGCCCTGGCATTTTGCCAGTGATTGAGGGTGATTTAGCGTTAATGTATGACTTGGCTAAAGTCATTGAAAAGAGCTCTGAAGATGGCCGTCGTTTAAAGCCACGCGAGAATGTTGCAGAGTTTGATACCTATTTGCATGATGAGTTAGATCTGATGCGTGAAGCTGCGAATGCAAGCCAGTTACGCAGATACTTTATAGATTCTAAAAAACTGATGATTCCGGAGATGTATTGGGATCTTTGCCATACCAATGTCATTGTCATGGAAAGAATGTATGGTATTTCTATTGGACGCACTGCTGAGTTACGCGCAGCAGGTGTTGACTTTAAGAAGTTAGCCGCTGATGGGGTAGAAATATTTTTTACTCAAGTATTTGAATATGGTTTTTTCCATGCAGATATGCATCCGGGAAATATCATGATTAGCTTAGAGCCTGAAACGTTTGGACGTTTTATCTCTTTAGATTTTGGAATTGTGGGAGCCTTAAGCGAATCCGATAAGAATTATTTGGCCCTGAACTTCTTGGCTTTCTTCAATCGAGATTACCGTCGGGTTGCAGAATTGCACATTGAGTCTGGATGGGTTCCTGCAAATACCCGCGTTGAAGAATTAGAGGGCGCGGTGCGCTCTGTTTGTGAGCCTTACTTTGACCGTCCACTAAAAGAAATTTCTTTAGGAATTGTGTTGATGCGTTTGTTCCAAACTTCGCGTCGCTTCAAGGTAGAAATTCAGCCACAGTTAACCTTGTTGCAAAAAACCCTCTTGAATGTCGAAGGTTTGGCACGCCAATTGGATCCCGATCTAGATCTCTGGAAAACTGCCAAGCCAATCCTGGAAAAATGGATTAGCAGGCAATTGGGCTGGCGTGGGTTACTGGATGGGCTAAAGGAGGAGGCGCCTTCGTGGGCCAAAATCCTGCCTACTTTGCCACGCTTAATTGCCGATAGCTTGGCTCAAAGCCGACACCAAATAAAAGACCAAAATGGGGAATTAGAGGTCTTAAAGGCCCTTTTGCTTCAAGAAAGACACACTCATCGTGTCCTCGTAGGTGCAGTGCTCTTTGCGGGCGGGTTTTTGGCTGGAATTTTGATAATCAGCCTTGGCATTTATTAGCCTCTCGCTGATTGGCTCCTTAACCGCTAAAATAGCGGGTTAGGCAAAACATGAAAAAATACTTTATCGCTGGCATCCTGGTTTGGGCACCATTGTCGATCACCGTTTGGGTGATTGCATGGGGCCTGGGTTTGCTCGACGGTGTATTTGGGTCAGTAATGCACGCAATCATTGTGGTCCTTCCTCACGATGCTGCTTTAGATGTGCAACATTTCCGTGACCTCCCAGGTGTTGGCATATTGATCGTGATTGCTATCATCATGCTGACAGGATTATTAGCTATTAGTTTTGCTGGTCAATGGTGGTTAAAAATCTGGGATAGATTTGTTAATCGCATTCCAATTGTTCGTTCTATATATTCAAGTGTTCAACAAGTTTCCTCCACATTATTTTCTGGAAGCGGTCAGGCATTTAGTAAGGCCTTGTTAATTCGCTATCCCCATGCAGACTCTTGGGTGATTGCATTTCAAACGGGCATTCCTGCAAAAGAAGTCACTGCTAAATTGGGTGAAGATTACGTGAATGTATTCTTGCCGACCACTCCAAATCCTACCTCTGGTTTTTTCATGATTGTGCCGCGCGCACAAACGATTGAACTGGAGATGAGCGTGGAAGAAGCCCTGAAGCATATTGTGTCAATGGGTTCTGTACCACCAAATAGTTCTAGTGGTTTGACGGTAGCACCGTCACCACACCATTTTTGATTTTTAGGAAATTGTTATGTCGATGTTGATGCGCAGTCATACCTGTGGACAGGTAACCGATTCACTGATTGGTCAAGAGGTCACACTCTCCGGATGGGTTAACCGCCGCCGTGACCACGGAGGCGTGATCTTTATTGACTTGCGTGACCATCAAGGTTTTGTTCAGGTAGTGTGTGATCCAGATCGCCCAGAGATGTTTGGGCTTGCTGAGCAAGTACGTAACGAGTTCTGCATACAAATTAAGGGCCTCGTGCGTGCTCGTCCTGCCGGAACAGAGAACACAGATTTAGTCAGCGGGAAGGTAGAAGTACTTTGCCATAGCTTAGTAATACTCAATGCTTCCATCACCCCACCATTCCAGTTGGATGATGAAAATTTATCAGAGACTACTCGCTTAACGCATCGTGTGCTGGATCTGCGTCGCCCACAGATGCAAAAGAATTTGCGTTTACGTTATAACGTGGCAATGGAGTGCCGGCGTTATTTAGATGAAGCAGGCTTTATTGATATTGAGACTCCAATGTTGACAAAGAGCACCCCCGAAGGCGCGCGTGATTATTTAGTCCCCTCGCGTGTTCATGATGGTCAGTTCTTTGCATTGCCACAGTCACCACAGTTGTTTAAGCAGTTATTGATGGTCGCTGGTTTTGATCGTTACTATCAAATTACGAAATGTTTCCGTGATGAAGATTTGCGGGCAGATCGTCAGCCTGAATTTACACAGATCGACTGTGAAACTGCCTTCTTAAATGAAATAGAGATTCGAGAGCTATTTGAAAATATGATTCGGCATATTTTCAAAAAAACGATGAATGTTGAATTGGCAAATCCATTCCCTACCATGCCTTATTCAGAAGGAATGGCACGTTTTGGGTCTGATAAGCCAGACTTGCGCGTGAACTTCGAGTTCACTGAATTGACGGATTTAATGAAAGATGTTGATTTCAAGGTGTTCTCTGGTGCTGCAAACCTAGAAGGTGGCCGGGTTGTGGGCTTATGTGTTCCAGGTGGTGCAGATATCAGCCGCAGTGAAATTGATGATTACACCCAGTTTGTCAGTATCTATGGTGCTAAAGGTTTGGCCTGGATTAAGGTGAATTCTGTTGCTGAGGGCCGTAACGGTTTGCAGTCTCCCATTGTGAAGAATTTGCATGACGCGGCAATCGAAGGCGTCTTGAAGCGTACTGGTGCAAAAGATGGCGACATTATTTTCTTTGGTGCTGATAAAGAAAAAGTAGTGAACGATGCAATGGGTAACTTACGTCTGCGTATTGGTCATTCAACTTGGGGCAAAGCTCACGGACTATTTACCGAAGGCTGGAAGCCATTATGGGTAGTGGATTTTCCAATGTTTGATTACGATGAAGGTGATGCGCGTTGGGTTGCTTGCCATCATCCGTTTACAAGCCCCAAAGATGAGCATATGAAGTATCTAGAATCTGATCCAGGTAAGTGTTTAGCTAAAGCATATGACATGGTTCTGAACGGTAGTGAAATTGGCGGTGGTTCTGTACGTATTCACCAAGAAGTCATTCAGAGTCAGGTGTTTCGTGCTTTAAAAATTGGCGCAGAAGAAGCACAGGCGAAATTCGGTTTCTTGTTAGATGCCCTACAGTACGGCGCTCCCCCACACGGTGGTATTGCGTTTGGTTTGGATCGTATTGTGACCATGATGACTGGCGCTGAATCCATTCGTGATGTAATTGCCTTCCCCAAAACGCAGCGTGCGCAATGCTTATTAACACAGGCCCCCAGCCCAGTAGATGAGCGTCAGTTACGTGAACTGCATATCCGCTTGCGTCAAGCTGCGCCAGCTGCTTAAACAAGTAAAGCAGTACCCAGTCCTATCTTGAAAATCCCTATTTCGGTTTTAGTTGTTATCTACAAATCGAATAGGGATGTTTTATTAATAGAGCGCGCTGATAGAGCGAATTTCTGGCAGTCTGTTACCGGAAGTCTTGATGCGCTGACTGAAGACTTAGCCTTAGCTGCTACACGTGAAGTCTTGGAAGAGACCGGAATCGCTGTAGAGCAATTACCCATTAGTGCTTTACAGAACATGCATCACCAGATTGAGTATGAAATTTATCCAGAGTGGCGTTTTCGTTATGCGCCTGGCGTGACTAGAAATACAGAGCACTGGTTTGCTTTACATGTTCCAAGTGATATTCAAGTTCAACTTTCGCCAAGAGAGCATGTTGCGTACGAGTGGTTGCCTTTCGAAGAGGCTGCTCAGAAATGTTTTTCTCGTAGCAATGGTGAGGCAATTCTGAAATTGTTTTCAGCGCACTAAATGAAATCCAAATAAGGAATAAGATAGAACGATGAGACATTCATCGGGACACCATCACAGCAATACCACATCAAAATCTTCACAAAGAGGGGATTGGCGGGTTATTCGTGATCTCCTCCCTTATCTCCTTGAATATCGCTTTCGAGTCATCATCGCTCTGAGTTGTTTGATTGCCGCTAAGGTTGCCAATCTCGGCATCCCTATTGTGATGAAAGAGTTAATAGACTCTTTAAATATCACAGCAACTTCTCCACAAGCCCTGCTAATAGTTCCTATGGGAATTATTTTCGCCTATGGCTTATTAAGAATCTCTGCCTCGCTCTTTACTGAATTGCGTGAAGCCTTATTTGCCAAGGTTACCCAGAATGCGGTTCGTAAAGTTGCCCTACAAGTCTTTGAGCACCTTCATTCCTTGGCGCTTAGCTTTCATTTGGCTCGTCAAACTGGCGGAGTAAGTCGGGATATTGAGCGCGGTACTCGTGGCATACAGTCGTTGATTTCCTATTCGCTCTATAGCATTCTGCCTACGCTAATTGAGTTCTGTTTAGTGTTGGGCTATTTAGCCTATTCTTATGACATTTGGTTTGCCTCTATTACCTTAGTGGCATTAGTTCTATATATTATTTTTACCATCGTGGTTACGGAGTGGCGTACTCACTACCGGCGCACGATGAATGAGATGGATTCGAAAGCAAATCAGAAAGCCATCGATTCTTTATTGAACTTTGAAACGGTCAAGTATTTTGGTAATGAGGCATTTGAAGCTGGTCGCTATGACGAAAACCTGCTGCGTTATCAAGCAGCAGCAGTAAAATCTCAAAAGACCCTAGCCTTCCTCAATCTGGGTCAGCAAATCATTATTGCAATTGGTTTAATGCTGATTCTGTGGCGCGCCACTGTTGGTGTAGTGAATGGCACTATGACATTGGGTGACCTCGTCTTGGTTAATACCCTCATGATCCAACTGTATATTCCGCTGAATTTCTTAGGTGTGATTTATCGGGAAATCAAACAGGCATTGACTGATATGGACCGCATGTTTTCTTTGCTCAATACCGATAAAGAAATCGCCGATTCCCCTGACGCCAAAGTTTTACATATTAATAATCATGGCCTGGGGCCTGATGTTCGCTTTGAAGGTGTTTCATTTCATTACGAGAGTAAGCGAGAAATCTTGCGCGATGTCAGTTTCAATATTCCAGCGGGAACGATTACTGCGGTGGTCGGACGAAGCGGCGCTGGTAAGAGTACTTTAGCGAGATTGCTGTTCCGTTTTTATGATGTTCAGTCTGGAAAGATTCTGATTGATGGTCAAAATATTCTAGATGTGACTCAAGCAAGCTTGCGCAAAGCCATTGGTATTGTTCCGCAAGATACGGTTCTTTTTAATGACACCATTGGTTATAACATCGCCTATGGCGATCCCACTGCAACGATTGAGGAAGTTCAAGAAGCAGCTAGGGCAGCCCAAATAGATGGTTTTATTAAGCGCTTACCTGATGGTTACGATACTCAGGTAGGGGAACGAGGGCTGAAATTATCGGGCGGTGAAAAACAGCGCGTAGCTATTGCGAGAACTTTATTGAAAAAACCAGCGATGCTCATTTTTGATGAGGCAACCTCCGCTTTAGATTCCAAAACAGAGCGTGCTTTTCAAGAAGAGTTACTAAGCTTAGCTAAAAACCGGACAACACTGATCATTGCTCATCGACTTTCTACAATTATTCATGCGGATCAAATTTTGGTGATGGATCATGGGCAGATTGTTGAGCGAGGAACCCATCTTGAATTGATCGCTGCACCTGGAAAATATGCAGAAATGTGGCAAATGCAGGAACGTGCTGCGCTTGATTAAAATAGCTTGATGACGCAGAAAAATACCAAGCCAGCTACTACAGAGGAAATTCTCAAGAATGCCTTTGTGGCTGCAGTCGCGGTTGCTGATCCCCAAATCATTGTTCCGCAATATTTAGCAAAGATATTTCCAGTCGGGCAGGAGCCAACAGGCAGATGTTTAGTCGTTGGCGCAGGAAAAGCCAGCGCTTCAATGGCAAGTGCATTAGAGGCTTACGCAAAAATACATTGGCCTCAAGTAAAGCTTGAGGGAGTTGTTCTGACGCGTTACGGTCACAGCTCACCCACCTCACACATTCGCATTGTTGAGGCTGGGCATCCAGTGCCGGATCAGGCTGGTATGGATGGTGCTAAGGAGGTGTTGTCATTGGCCAAGCAATTGCAAACGGGTGATGTATTGATTGCGCTGGTTTCTGGCGGTGGATCGAGTTTGCTCACATTGCCGCAAGAAGGCATCTCTATTGATGACATACGCAAGACGACTGAGGCGCTCTTGCGAAGCGGTGCCCCTATAGAAGAAATGAATGTAGTACGCAAACATCTGTCGGCAATTTTGGGCGGTAACTTAGCAAGGGTCGCAATTGCTCATGGTGCAAGAGTAGAGGCCTTATTGATTTCGGATGTGACGGGTGACTCACCAGCAGATATTGCTAGCGGACCTTGTGCTGCAGACTATTCAACCTACCTTGATGCCCTCAATATTTTGGAAAAATATCAGCTTGACGCTAAAGCCATTCCTGTTTCAGTCTTGAATCATCTTAAACAAGGTTTGGCTGGAGATATACCAGAGACTTTAAAGGACGCTGATTTAATCAATGCTCAAGTAGCGAATCATGTTATTGCTACTGCCTATAAAAGTCTAGAAGCTGCTGCTGAATACGTTCGCACCCAAGGTTATGAATCCCTTGTTTTGGGCGATACGATTACGGGCGAAGCACAAGACGTTGGTAGTGAGCAAGCGGCTTTAGCTAGGAATCATTTGGCAAATGGCATTGAGAAGCCATTGGCGCTCATCTCTGGTGGAGAATGCACGGTAACAATCCCCATAGGTCTTAAGGGGCGCGGTGGTCGATGTAGTGAGTTTCTCCTTTCACTCTTCGCTGCCTCTGAAGGTTTCCCTAATTTAGCGGCTTTGGCTGCTGATACCGATGGAATTGACGGGAGCGAGAAGAATGCAGGCGCATGGTTCTCCGCTGAAATTCGTAAAGACAGTGAGCTGAAAGGTTTAAACCCCGAGACCTTCTTAGCAGCCCATGATTGTTATGGATTCTTTGCAGAATTAGGGGCTTTAGTGGAAACTGGCCCTACACTAACGAATGTGAATGACTTCCGTATCATCTTGCTCGATAAATAATATGTCTAATAGCCCTACACAAATTCAACTGATTCAACCGGACGATTGGCATTTGCATATTCGTGATGGTGAAGTGATGAAAGATGTGTTGGCTGACTCTGCCCGTCAATTTGCCCGCGCGATCATCATGCCGAACTTAAAGCCACCAGTTACAACAGTCGCTTTGGCAAATGCATACCGTACTCGCATTGAAGCAAATTTGAAGTTATTAGACGTCAATAGCTTCACACCATTGATGACTTTGTACCTGACTGACAACACCTCTGCTGATGAAGTGCGTAAGGCTAGATCGGCGGGCATTGCAGCATTTAAGTTATATCCTGCAGGCGCCACTACCAATAGTGATGAAGGGGTGAGTGATATTAAGCGCTGCTATCAGGCTTTAGAGGCGATGCAAGCGGTTGGTATGCCATTGTTAGTGCATGGCGAAGTGACGAGTGCTGATATCGATATCTTTGATCGTGAAGCCGTTTTTATTGATCAAGTGTTAGACCCTGTGCGTAAAGATTTTCCAGAGCTCAAGATGGTGTTTGAACACATTACTACCAAGCAAGCTGCACATTATGTGCGTGATGCAACTACTGGTGGGAAGAATACAATTGCCGCCACCATTACTCCACAACATTTACTGTTCAATCGCAATGCAATTTTTGCTGGCGGTATTCGTCCGCACAATTATTGTTTGCCGGTACTGAAGCGCGAAGAGCATCGCGTAGCCTTATTAGAGGCTGCCACTAGCGGTAACCCCCGCTTCTTTTTAGGTACAGATAGTGCGCCTCATGCCAAGGGTGCTAAAGAGGCCGCATGTGGTTGTGCCGGTTGCTACAGCGCTTTTAATGCCCTCGGTTTGTATGCGGAGGCATTCGAAAGCGTGAATAAGTTGGATAAATTAGAAGGCTTTGCGAGTTTCTTTGGGCCAGATTTTTATTCTTTGCCACGTAACAGCAAAAAAATTACCCTCACCAAGCAAGCACAACATATCCCTACTGAGTTGCCTTTGGGTGACGCCACGATTGTTCCGCTGCGCGCAGGTGAAACCATCGCTTGGATGCTGGTTTAATTCCATTCATTCTGTTTTTACAAGCTAACTTGCTCTGACTGCGTTAGACTGCAGTCGCAGAGTCAATTGGGCAATCGCCGCCTCTTTATTGAGGGGGAGGAAAGTCCGGACTCCATAGGGAAGGATGATGGCTAACGGCCATCCACGGTGACGTGAGGAATAGGGCCACAGAGACGAGCGTATTTAGTTACGGTGAAACGCGGTAACCTCCATCCGGAGCAATCCCAAGTAAGCAGACGATGAGGCGTCCCGCTGAGTCTGCGGGTAGGGAGCTTGAGCCGTCAGGTAACTGACGGCCTAGAGGAATGATTGCCCCTAGATGCAAATCTAGGCGACAGAATCCGGCTTATCGATTGACTCTGCACTTATTCCGAAATAACTTCGATGCTGTAAGTCAATTCAGCGGTTTTGGCGAGCATAGTAGTAGCCGAACAATATTTTTCGTGGGAAAGCTTTACTGCTCGATCTACCTTAGCCTGATCCAGATCTTTTCCCTTGACCGTGAAGTGCAAATTGATCTTGGTAAAGACTTTAGGGTCTTCTGTTGCCCGTTCAGCTTGTAGGGTGACATCGCATGCGCTGATGGCCTGACGGGCTCTTTGTAGGATTAAAACCACATCAAAGGCAGAACACCCCCCGGCACCAGCCAAAAGCAGTTCCATCGGCCTTGGCGCTAAGTTTCTGCCACCCGCTTCAGGTGCGCCATCCATATTGACTAGGTGGCCGCTACCCGTTTCTGCAGAAAAAGCCATGCCACCATTACCCAACCAAGATACTCGACATTCCATAGTAGTGACCCCTAACTTACTAAATTAATCAATATTATCAATAGTTTATCAATTTCTCACCAATTAAAGTTGTTGCACAGCAACATAAAAAACTTGATTTTGGTCAATATTCTTGCATTGCACCATGCATATGGATAAAATAACCATATTGGTAATCAGTCTTATATAAGACTTTGATTTACCTCCCAGTGTCTCCTCCACCCAAACATAGGTGGATTCCAACCCAGGACTCGTTCCTGGGTTTTTTTTAGGTTATAATTCAAGGCTTTACTGAATTACCGAACCAGTCAGCGGTAATGGTTTTACCAGTTAAATTGCAGAATCTGCGAGCTTGCAAACATAAGCAGGGCCAAGGTGGACGTAGTTTGGTTGGAGTAATTTTTTTGACTATAACAATTTGAGAAATCATGAAAACTTTTTCTGCAAAATCCCATGAGGTAGTGCATGAATGGTTCGTGATTGACGCTACGGACAAAGTCCTCGGTCGTGTCGCCAGTGAAGTGGCACTCCGTCTACGCGGCAAGCATAAACCTGAATACACCCCACACGTTGATACAGGCGACTTTATTGTTGTCATCAACACTTCTAAGCTGCGTGTCACTGGCACAAAAGGCTTGAACAAAATTTATTACCGTCACAGTGGATACCCAGGTGGTATTAGCTCGACTAACTTCGATAAGATGCAAGACCGTTTCCCAGGTCGTGCTTTGGAGAAGGCTGTGAAGGGTATGTTGCCAAAAGGCCCACTAGGCTATGCCATGATTAAGAAATTAAAAGTCTATGGCGACGCCAGTCATCCGCATGCGGCTCAACAGCCAAAAGCGTTAGAGATCTAAGGAAACCAAATGGCTATTAATTACGGAAATTGGAATTACGGTACAGGTCGTCGCAAGAGTTCTGTTGCACGCGTGTTCATTAAATCTGGCAAAGGTGAAATTATCGTTAACGGTAAGCCTATCGATGCTTATTTTGCACGCGAAACATCACGCATGATCGCTCGCCAACCTTTGGCTCTCACAGCCCACCTTACTACTTTTGATATTAAAGTAAACGTAAGCGGTGGCGGTGAAACTGGCCAAGCTGGTGCAGTTCGTCACGGCGTGACTCGAGCATTGATGGATTACGACATCACTTTGAAGCCGGCCCTGTCTAAAGCAGGTTTGGTTACTCGTGATGCTCGTGAAGTTGAGCGTAAAAAAGTTGGTCTGCACGGCGCGCGTCGTCGTAAGCAGTTCAGCAAGCGCTAATTTCTTTCAGTCGCTATGTTTTATTGAAAGGGTCGCGCAAGCGGCCCTTTTTGTTTCTACAATTAGGATATCTGTAAGAATGCTGTATTACTCTCTGAAGAAGAGCTTAATAACGGATGCGGTATTTTGGAGAAAGACATGATTAAGGTAGGCATCGTTGGTGGTACTGGATATACCGGAGTGGAATTGTTGCGTTTGTTGGCGCAGCATCCTGAGGTAGCTATTACTGCAATTACTTCACGCACAGAAGCTGGTATGCCAGTAGCCGAGATGTTTCCCTCTTTGCGTGGTCGCGTTAATTTGAAATTCACCACGCCGGATGAGGCAAAGTTAAATGAATGTGATGTTGTCTTCTTTGCAACGCCACACGGTGTGGCAATGGCGCAAGCAAAAGAATTGCTTGCCAATAATGTCAAGATATTGGATCTAGCTGCTGATTTTCGTCTGAAGGATGTCAAAGAGTTTGCCCAGTGGTATGGCATGGAGCACACCTGCCCAGAAATTTTGGCTGAGGCCGTTTATGGTTTGGCAGAGATTAATCGTGAAGCCATTAAAAAGGCGCGCGTGATTGGCTTGGCTGGTTGCTATCCAACTTCAGTGCAGCTTGGCCTTGCTCCTTTGCTCTCACCAAAATCAACCGGTAGTAAACATTTGATTGATGGTAATCACATCATCTCGGATTCAAAGTCGGGAACGTCTGGTGCAGGACGTAAGGCTGAGATTGGTACTTTACTGTCGGAGTCGAGTGATAACTTCAAAGCTTATGGTGTTAAAGGTCATCGTCATCTTCCTGAAATTGTTCAGGGTTTAAAAGCGATTGCTGAGCATGATCAAATTGGTTTAACGTTTGTGCCCCATTTAACGCCGATGATCAGAGGTATTCATTCGACCTTGTATGTGCGCTTAACTGAAGCCGGTCTGAATATCGATTTTCAAAAGCTATATGAAAACTTCTATAAGGATGAACCTTTTGTCGATGTGATGCCTGCTGGCAGCCACCCAGAGACTCGTTCAGTACGCGGTAGCAATGGTATTCGGATTGCAATCCATCGTCCAGGGGGTGGTGATACTTTGGTTATTTTGGTGGTGGAAGACAATTTGGTGAAAGGATCTTCGGGCCAGGGCGTTCAATGTATGAATCTCATGTTTGGTTTGCCTGAAACAATGGGTTTGACCCAGATTGCCATTTCTCCATAATGACCCTTCAGCAAGCTAGGCATTTAAAGCCTAAAATAAGATATTGCCTTTTGATTTAGGAGTAAACCATGACCGAATTAGCTACGCAACCCGCACAAGATTTAGCCGAGCCACCAACCCCTTTGGTGTTCACGGATAGCGCTGCTGCAAAAGTGGCTGACTTGATTGCTGAAGAAGGCAATCCAGAGTTAAAGCTACGCGTATTCGTACAGGGTGGTGGCTGCTCAGGATTCCAATATGGCTTTACCTTTGATGATGCTGTAAATGAGGACGACACTCTTTTTGAAAAGAATGGCGTTACACTTTTAGTAGATTCAATGAGCTTCCAATATTTAGTTGGCGCTGAGATTGATTACAAAGAAGACATCAATGGCTCGCAGTTTGTCATTAAGAATCCAAATGCCCAAACCACTTGTGGCTGCGGATCTTCTTTCTCTGCTTAATTAAGAAGAGAATTTAAGCGGCGCATTTAAGCAGGATAGCAAGCACCTAGAATTCTAGGGCCCTTCGCTCCCGTAACGGCTGGCAAATTTGCTGGCCGTTTTTCTTTATGGGCCCAAGCAAGCCATGCAAAGGCAAGACCTTCAACCCATTGTGGGTCAATCCCAGACGCTTCACTGGTAGTAACTTCTAAAGGTTCTTTGAAAAAAGACTGGGCTTTCACTTTGAGTAAATTCATGAGGGCATTATTTCGGGCGCCACCTCCACAGACAATCAGCTTCTGGGTTTGCGGGGCATGACGTACTAAAGCTTCTAATGCTGAGTGCGCAGTTAGATGTAATAAGCTAGCCTGCACGTCTTCGGCGTGATGATTGTCACTCCCTAATTTTTCTAGCAACCAATTCAGATGAAAGTCGTCTCGACCTGTGCTCTTTGGCGGGGCTTTTGCAAAGAAGGGATCGGCCAACATTTTTGAAAGTAAGGCTTCAATCACTTTTCCTTGCAGTGCCCAGGAGCCATTCTCATCAAATATATTTCCTTGATGTTCCTGTATCCATAGATCCATCAACATATTTCCAGGGCCGCAATCAAATCCAGTGACCTCACCCTCCTTTGGCAGTAGTGTCAGATTGGCGATGCCACCAATATTCAGAATGGCTACATTTTCAGGTGAGGCAAATTGCTGTGCATGGAAAGCGGGCACTAAAGGAGCGCCATGTCCACCGGCAGCGAGGTCACGACTTCTAAAATCGGCGATGACATCAATACCCGTTTTTTCTGCCAAGAGAGCAGCATTGAGGGTTTGATGGGTATAAGCCATATCCCCAAGATCTGGTTGGTGACGAATCGTCTGGCCATGGGCGCCGATAGCAGAAATATCTGAGGCTTGCAAAGCCGCCTTTTTTAAGAGTTGGCTAACTGCGTCTGCATAAGCAAGTGATAAGCCATTTCCAGCCTGTTTCTCTCTGTGGAGTTCATTCGGGCCTGGGCTTTGAAGTTCAAATAGGGCTTTGCGCAGATCGGGAGCAAAGGGGGTGCTTACTGCCATTTGTGCGCTTGCTTCGCCATTTGGACCAATCTTCGCTAGAACGGCATCAATCCCATCTAGGCTAGTGCCAGACATCAGTCCAATATAGAAGGAATGGGGTTTGTTCATGGGGCTCTCAGTGATGCGACAATTATGCTTTAGCAATTTAAATACTAATTTAACTGAAACAGTTAGCAGAATCAGCATGACGGCTAAACCAGACCAAAAATACCCCTTAACCCCCGAAGTCTTTGCGGCACTTGAAGTCACTAAACGTGGCAGTGATGAGTTATTGGTTGAGGCGGATTGGGTCCAGAAGTTGGCTCGTAGTCTAGCAACCAAGACTCCTTTGCGGATTAAGTTAGGTTTAGATCCAACTGCGCCGGATATTCATCTTGGCCATACTGTAGTTTTGAATAAACTACGCCAGTTGCAAGATTTAGGGCATACCGTGATTTTCTTGATCGGTGACTTCACGAGCATGATTGGCGATCCATCTGGCCGTAACGCAACTCGACCGCCATTGACTGCAGAAGAGATCGCTGTCAATGCAGAAACTTACTATCGTCAAGCGAGTATGGTGCTCGATCCTTCTAAAACAGAAGTACGCTACAACAGTGAGTGGTGCGATCCCTTAGGTGCACGCGGCATGATTCAGTTAGCGGCTAAGCATACTGTTGCACGTATGCTGGAACGCGATGATTTTACGAAACGTTATCGCAATGGTGTGCCCATCTCCATTCATGAATTTCTTTACCCACTCATGCAGGGTTATGACTCAGTTGCACTCAAAAGTGACTTAGAGCTTGGGGGCACCGACCAGAAATTTAACCTCTTGGTTGGTCGAGAGCTCCAAAGGGAATATGGACAGGAGCCTCAATGTATCTTGACTATGCCTTTATTGGTAGGTCTTGATGGTGTTGAGAAGATGAGCAAGTCCAAAGGCAATTACATTGGTATCAGTGAGTCCGCTGGAGATATGTTCGGTAAGCTTTTGAGTATCTCAGATGATTTGATGTGGGATTACTTCACATTATTGTCATTCCGCCCAATGTCAGAAATTGATTTAATGAAACAAGAAGTCGCCGCTGGAAGAAATCCAAAAGATTGCAAAGTCCTCCTTGCACAAGAAATCGTTGCACGCTTCCATTCACAAGCTGCGGCAGAAAAAGCCTTAGAGGATTTTAATCATCGGGCGAAAGGCGGCATTCCAGACGACATTCCTGAAGTCAGTCTGACGGGTGCACCAATGGCAATTGCTAATCTCTTAAAGGCTGCAGGTCTGGCCCCCTCGACATCTGAAGCAATGCGCAATATCGAGCAAAACGGTGTGAAAATTGATGGTGTGACGATTACTGATAAGCAGGTAAAGATTGAGGCTGGAATTTACGTAGTCCAGGTAGGTAAGCGTAAATTTGCGAAAGTAATGCTTACTTAAATGATGACAGACATGAATAATCAGAAAAGCTTTGAAAAAGAGGCAGAAGCTCTAGAGCGACTCTCAGTGAAGTTAATTCAAGATAAAAACTGGGAAGCTTTGGAAAAAATGCTTGCTCCGAGTTGCCAGTTTGTTAGCTCACAAGGTTCATGCGATAAAGAAAGTGCAATGCGCCTAATGAAGGAGATGCATCTTGGACCTGTTCAGTTTAAGGATTTTAAGGTTACTGAGGTGCAAGATAATTTAATCGTGAGCTTCTGGATTGCCGCTTTAGAGTATCGCGATGGTAAAGAGTTATCTGCAGAGTATTCCCCGCGTTTAAGTGTTTGGAAAAAAATCGATAGCCAGTGGCAATGTATTGCCTATGCTGATCTGATTGCCAGCTGATTAAGCCGCATTCACAAATCTAAGTTATTACTTGGTGGAGTTAAACCAAAATGCTCGTAGGCCTGACGAGTAGCCACTCGACCTCGTGAAGTTCTTTGTAGATAACCCTGCTGAATAAGATAGGGCTCTAGTACATCTTCAATAGTGTCACGCTCTTCACCAATAGCGGCTGCCAAGTTATCAATTCCCACTGGACCTCCATCAAACTTGTGCAAGATGGCTTCAAGCAATTTTCTATCCATGACATCAAAGCCACTTGGATCTACATCTAGCATCTTGAGCGCGGCGTCGGCCATCGCTTTAGTGATCGTGCCGGTGCCTTTGACTTCCGCATAGTCGCGTACACGACGTAGTAAGCGGTTGGCAATACGAGGGGTACCACGTGCGCGTTTGGCAATTTCAACCGAACCTTCCGGATCAATACTCGCCTTTAATAAGCCGGCAGAGCGAGTGATGATTTTGGTAAGTTCTTCGGTGGTGTAGAACTCGAGTCTTGCCACGATGCCAAAACGATCGCGTAATGGGTTCGTTAGCATGCCGGCGCGGGTTGTTGCACCGATGAGAGTAAAGGGCTTAAGGTCAATTTTGACGCTTCTTGCTGCAGGACCTTCACCAATCATGATGTCAAGGCTATAGTCCTCAAGCGCTGGATACAGGATCTCCTCAACTACTGGAGAGAGACGATGGATTTCATCAATGAAGAGCACATCATTGGTTTCTAAATTGGTTAGCAATGCCGCGAGATCACCAGGCCTATCTAATACTGGACCGCTGGTCTGGCGTAAGTTCACGCCGAGTTCTCTGGCGATGATATGGGCTAAGGTCGTTTTGCCCAGACCAGGAGGACCGAATAAGAGGACATGATCTAAAGCTTCTTGTCGCGCTCTTGTAGCACTAATGAAAATCTCTAATTGCGCTCTTGCTTTGGTTTGACCAACGTATTCATCGAGCTGTTTAGGGCGCAGTGCTCTTTCGAAGACGGCTTCAGCATTACCAGCGGCGCCACTCACAATGCGATCATTGTCTTCTGGTAGATCTTCGGGAATGGAGCTAAGGTCGTCTGTATGAATTGCCATGCTACAAGTGTAGTGGTGTTTGGATTAGTAGTGTTTAGCGATTAAGACTTAGAGAGGTATTTCAGGCCCATCCGAATACCATCAGAAACCGTAGTATCAGGTGGGATTTGCTTGAGGGCTAAGAGCGCTTCTTTTTCTGAATATCCTAGCGCCAAAAGTGCCTGCAATACTTCGCTGCTAACTTCAATAGTATGTGGTTTATCGCCAGCAATTCCCAAGTCTGGGGCTAGCTTGCCTTTGAGTTCCAAGCAAAGACGTTCTGCAGTTTTTTTGCCAATGCCAGGCACTTGAGTTAGGCGACCCGCTTCCTGGAGGGCAATAGCCTGAGCCAATTCATTCACGCTCATTCCTGAGAGAACGGCTAATGCGGTTCTGGAACCAACCCCACTGATTTTAATGAGTTGTCTAAATGCTTCGCGTTCAGTCTCAGTCGCAAAGCCAAAGAGCTGTTGCGCATCTTCTCGAACTTGGAAGTGGGTGAGGAGGGTTATCTTTTGTCCTGCTTGGGGTAGTTGATACAAGGTGCTCATAGGTACATCTACTTCATAGCCAATACCTTGGCAATCAACCAAGAGGCGGGGTGGGTGAACTGAAACGAGGATTCCTTGAATACGACCAATCATATGAAGATCTTAACCTGTAATGTCCCGCGTTACTTTTTAGGACTACGCTTAGGAGCGAGTGAATTGGTTATCGCTGTTGGTATTTGAGCGTGATGGGCGGCACAAATGGCTACACCCAACGCATCAGAAGCATCTGTGCCGGGAGCGCGATTTAAACGAAGCAAGCGCTTAACCATTTCCTGAACTTGAGGTTTAGTGGCTCTACCAGTACCCACAATCGATTGCTTGACTCTCAGTGCGCTGTATTCAGCAACTGGCAACTTTTCAGAGACTAGCGCAGCTATCACTGATCCTCTAGCCTGGCCTAGCATCAATGTAGAACGTGGGTTGACGTTTAAGAAGACTTCTTCAATCGCAGCTGATTCAGGACGATAGGTTTCTAGAACTTCTTTAACACCCGCATAGAGTGCACCTAAACGCTCAGGTAAGCCTTTGGCTGGATCGCCACTTTCAATCGTCCCAGAAGCTACGTAAGTCAGTTTGTGGCCATCTACATCAATGACACCAAAACCCGTGGTGCGTAATCCTGGGTCGATTCCTATCCAACGAGTTGGCATATTTATTTCTGACTACTCAATGACGGAAGTGGCGGGTGCCAGTAAAGATCATAGCAATACCATGTTCGTTTGCAGCCGCAATGATTTCATCATCACGCATGCTGCCGCCGGGCTGAATTGCGCAACTTGCTCCACCATTGACGACAACATCTAAGCCATCACGGAATGGGAAGAAGGCATCACTCGCCACTGCTGAGCCCTTAAGGCTTAGGCCAGCGTTTTCAGCTTTAATGCTAGCCATGCGCGCAGAGTCAACGCGACTCATTTGGCCAGCACCAATGCCCAGGGTCATGCCGTTAGCGCAATACACAATCGCATTGGATTTCACAAACTTGGCAACCCGCCATGCAAATAGCATGTCATTCATTTCACTTGGGCTTGGAAGTCTTTGGCTTACAACGTGCATTTCGCTTTGCAACACATTTTTTGCATCTGGAGACTGCACTAGCAAGCCACCACCAACGCGTTTGAAATCAAAATGATTAAATGCAGTGCCAAGTGGTATTTCTAAGAGACGCACATTTTGTTTTGCAGCAAAAATGGCTTTTGCCTCATCGCTAAAGCTAGGGGCAATCAATACTTCTACAAACTGTTTAGAAATCGCTTCGGCGGCAGTGCCATCACAGGGCACATTAAAAGCAATGATTCCACCAAAGGCTGAGCTTGGATCAGTTTTGAAAGCCTTCTGATAAGCCTCAAGCGCATTGGCGCCAACAGCTACGCCACAAGGGTTGGCGTGCTTGATGATCACACAAGCAGCAGAACCGCCAGTATTACCAGAAAAACTCTTGACGCACTCCCAAGCGGAGTCAGCGTCAGCAATATTGTTATAAGAGAGCTCTTTACCCTGTAATTGTTTGTAATTGGCAAGGGCACCAGCTCTGGGATAGATATCTTTGTAGAAAGCGGCTGATTGATGGGGGTTCTCACCGTAACGCATCTCTTGAACTTTTTCAAATGCAAGGTGCAACGTTTCAGGATAAGCAGAGCGAGCCTTGTGATCTAAGTTATCACCTAATGCAGATAGATAGTTGGCAATCGCACCATCATATTGTGCGGTGTGAGCAAATACTTTTTTAGCCAAAATTAAATTGGTTTTATAAGAAACGACATTCTTATTAGCTTTCATCTCTGCCAATACTGGCTCGTAATCTTCTGGAGAGATTAATACAGTGACATCTTGATGGTTCTTGGCAGCCGCGCGTAGCATCGCTGGACCACCAATATCAATATTCTCGACCGCATCCTCAAAAGAACAGTCTTCCTTAGTTACAGTCTCATTAAATGGATAGAGATTGATTACCAACATATCAATGGTATCGATGCCATGCTCTTTTAATGCCGCCATATGCTTAGGAAAGTCTCTGCGTGCCAATAATCCCCCATGTACTGAAGGATGGAGCGTCTTTACACGACCATCGAGCATCTCTGGAAACTTGGTCAAAGAAGACACTTCTACCACTGGTAAATTGTTTTCAGCTAAGAGTTTTGCGGTGCCACCAGTAGAAATCAGCTTGATGCCTTGCTCATGAAGGGCTTTGGCAAAAGGCACGATGCCATTTTTATCGGAGACGGAGAGTAGAGCGGTACGGATCATATTTTTCGAAGGTTCTGATAGATGAATAAGTGAAATATTTTTATTTTTTAAGTTATTAGTTGATGTTCAACTAATTTTTTATGCAGTGTGTTCCGATTGATACCGAGATATTGTGCGGCTAAGGATTGATTTTGTTTAGCATGTTGCATCACCAGCTCAAGCATTGGCTTCTCAACTACCGCTAATACCATTTCATAGATATCACTTGGAGGCGTACCTTTGAGGTCATTTAGGTAACCCTGTAATTGGGTTTCAATGCATTCGGTAATAGGGTGTTTATTGGTCATAAAATTCAATTGCTAATAAAAACTAAAAATTAAGCTGCTTCTAAAAAGAGTAAACGGTCCGAGAGGGATTTCATCTCATCGAAATAGTCATTCACCATTTGTAATTGCGTTTTGCAATCATCTGCGGTATTCATGCGTTGGCGAAAGGCATGAGAGTCACGTAAGCCCTTGCAATACCAGCCAATGTGCTTGCGCGCAGTGCGTAGGCCTATGTGTTCGCCATAAAATTCATAGTGATCTAAGAGATGCGCATTCATAATGCCCTGAATCTCATTGATCTCTGGGGTTGGTAGCTTGCCACCAGTTTCAAGGTAGTGATTGATTTCGCGAAAGATCCAAGGTCGCCCTTGGGCGGCGCGGCCAATCATGATGGCGTCTGCACCAGTAGTCCTTAAAACAGCGGCTGCTTTTTCTGGAGAATGGATATCACCATTCGCTACCACCGGAATATGCACCCTGTTCTTCACAGCGGTAATGGTTTCGTACTCTGCTTCACCATGGTAGAGATCTGCTCTGGTGCGACCATGAACGGTAAGCATAGAGATGCCGGATTTTTCTGCAAGTCGTGCAATCTCAATGGCATTCTTATGCTCGCGATCCCAACCTGTCCGAATTTTTAAAGTTACAGGTACTGCGTCTGGGCCAATACCAACTGCGTTGACTACCGCCTCGAGGATTTGTTGTACCAGGGGCTCATCGCGCAATAAGGCTGACCCCGCTGCTACGTTACATACTTTCTTTGCAGGGCAGCCCATATTGATATCAATAATTTGTGCGCCGTGGTCTACATTGATTTTTGCAGCGGCAGCCATCATAGCTGGATCAGCGCCTGCAATTTGAACTGCAATGGGCTTGAACTCCCCTACATGGTTAGCGCGACGTTGCGTCTTTTCGCTTTTCCAAAGTAATGCATTGGAGGCTACCATTTCAGAGACTGCATAGCCCGCACCCAACTTTTTGCAAAGCTGCCTAAATGGACGGTCTGTAACTCCTGCCATTGGAGCGACAAAAAGTCTATTTGCAAGTAGGTGGGAACCAATTTTCATCTAATGGGGCTGGGAATAAAGGAGGAGGGCGGAAAGCATGTCACTTTAGCACAATTAAGGCGTAATCTGCCTATTTTTTAGGCAACTTACCTGATTCAGCTCAAACAGAGAAAGCTTTTATTTGGAGGCTAATTTAAGCCTCTTAGCGCCTACCAAACATCATCTGGCGAGCTAAGGCCGTTTTCACTGGTGGAAGCCACTGAAGGGCGGATAGAGCCAGCCCACGAGCCACCACTAATGGAGCTAGATTCGAGGTAAATACCCTGGCCATAAAGTCAGTTAGACCAATGGTGGTGGTTCTGTCTGCCTTACGGCTTTGGGAATACTCTTCAAGCGCTTCTTGAATTCTGATGGTCGTTTGATTTTCTACTGAGCCTGCAAATACACCCACTAGTTTTTCGGCCAGAAGAAACGCGTCACGTAATCCGAGATTTAATCCTTGACCAGCTACGGGGTGTAAAGTTTGTGCAGCGTTACCAATCCAAACTTCATTATCTTTAGTGATTTGCTTACGGTAGTTCAAGCCTAGTTCGTATAAGCGACGATCCTGAATTTTGAGAAAACGTCCAATACGCGCACCAAATTCATTTTGTAAAGAGGTGAGGAAATCCAGATCACTGAGTTGTAGGCGGCGTTGTGAAGATTCTGGTGAGCCACACCAAACTAGATTCAAAATATGAGGACCGTAATGACTTGGAAGTACTGCTAGCGGCCCTTCGGAGGTGAAGCGCTCCCAAGCTTGGTGAGGGGCGGCATTCTCGACTTCAACCAAACCTACTAAGGCAGACTGGCCATAGTCGCGACCCGATTCTACCCAATCCTGTTTTTTAAATAGACCACCTTCAGCATGCACAACACATTTTGCGCTGACAAGATTATCTTCATCTTTAGCATCGATATGCTGCCATACAAAATGGGGGCTTTTACTTTGCATGGCTCTGAGAGCTTGGCGCAAAGTGATGTGAATATCCCGATAACGAATGATGTGGCCTAGTGCATCTTGATGCAATTCTTCGCGCGTCATTAGGGCGCGACCAAAGCGTCCCGCTTGTGAAACATGCACACGATGAATATCGGCGCATTCTGTAGGCCAAGCATGAATCGTATCTAGCAAGAGTTTGCTGCCATGCGAAAGGGCAATACCTCTACTGTCAGCCGCGGCAAGATCAGCATCGTCTAGCGGATTACGGTCAAGGAGAGTTAGGCGTGCGTCTGGAAACTTTTGCAAAACCCATGAAGCACAGGCTAGGCCAACTGGGCCACCCCCCTGAATTAAGATATCGCAATTAGACCTACTCATTTATTTTTCATGAGGGCTTCGATCTCATCAGCCTTTACCGGAACTCCGCGAGAAATTAGCTCGCAGCCCATATCGTTAATAACCGCATCATCTTCAATACGAATACCGATATTCCAAAATGCTTCATCTACATCCTCTGCCGGCCGAATATAAAGACCCGGTTCAATCGTGATGACCATGCCACTCTGAAGAATGCGCCAAGGTTTTTCGTCTTTCGCGATGTCTTCTGAAGATTCTCGATAAGAGCCTACATCATGGACGTCCATTCCCAACCAGTGGGAGGTACGGTGCATATAGAAACGACGATAAGCCCCTGTTTCGATGGCATTTTCAAGCGAACCTAATTCAGATAGCTTGAGTAATTTTTCATCAAGCAAACCTTGCGTGAGGACTTTAAGCGCTGCCTCGTGAGGTTGCATGAATGTATTTCCCACTTTTGTCATGGCGATAGCGGCTTCTTGTGCAGCTAGGGTGATGTCATAAAGCGCTCGTTGGGGCCCGCTAAATTTTCCATTGACTGGGAAGGTGCGCGTGATATCAGAGGCGTAGCCATCTAATTCACAACCGGCATCGATTAAGCAAAGCTCACCTGCGTGCAATTCAGTGGCGCCTGCACGATAGTGAAGAATGCAGGTATTGGCTCCGCCTGCGACGATGCTGTTGTAGGCAACGCTTTGCGCGCCGCTATTACGAAACTCATGCAGTAACTCTGCCTCGAGTTGATACTCGCGCATTCCAGGTTTACATGCTTGCATTGCCCGCACATGTGCCCGTGCTGAGATAGCTGCAGCACGACGCATGATACCGATCTCATGGGCATCTTTGAATAAGCGCATTTCATGAATAAGGGTTTCAACATCATGAAACTCTGATGGAGGATTAATGCCAGAACGCGCTTGTCCTCGAACTTGTTTCATCCAATGACGCAAGCGACGATCTGATTCTGCGCTCTCTGAGAGACGGACATAGATGGCATCTTGATCAGCTAGTATGCTGCTGAGTTTTTGATCCAACTCTTGATTACTGTGGGCAAATTCAATTCCTAGAGCCTCTGGGGCTGCCTCAGGTCCAAGACGAATACCATCCCAAATCTCCCGTTCTGGATCTTTGGGTCTACAAAATAGATGAGATTGCAGCTGGAAATTGTTGCCGTCTTTCCCCACTTTCATGACCAACGTGGCACCTGGCTCTTCGAAGCCAGTTAAATAAAAGAAATCACTGTCATGGCGGTATGGAAATTCACTGTCGCGATTGCGGGTAAGCTCTGGCGCAGTCGAGATAATGGCAATTCCTCCGCCAGTGTTGGTAAAAATGCGTTGCGCTAATGTGTTTCTGCGAATTTGATAGATATTCAATTTATTCATAAGCCATATTGAGCTCTTGTAATCGTTGCGGAGTTCCTACATCGTGCCATGGACCGGTATATTTTTCACCCGACACTTTATTTTGTGTCATTGCATCTCTCAGAAGGGGCGCTAGCTTTGCTGGCTCCCCCATCTTTATTTCCTTGAAAAGATCCAGATGGTAGATGCCAATTCCTGAAAAGGTCAGCTTTTCAGATCCCGTCGACTCTTTATTGGCTAGTTGTGAGCCGTTTAAGTAAAAGTCCCCCTCTGGGTGTTGTACTGGGTTCGGCACCATCAAAAGGTGAGCCAAGGGCTTTTGAGGGTTGCGGCGGAAGAGAGATACTTTCTCTAGGAGTTCTTTGATGGGTAATTGAGGGCTAAAGACATCCCCGTTGATTACCAAGAAATAGTCATCCGGAAGAAGGATTGGTAGGGCCTTGCATATTCCTCCCGCTGTTTCTAAGGCAGTGCTCTCAGGGGAGTATTGGATATTGAGTCCGAATTGATGACCATCACCAAGAGCAGTTTCAATTTTCTGACCCAGCCAGGCATGGTTAATAACGACATTGTTAATTCCTGCGTTTGCAAGGGACTCTAAATGCCAGGCAAGTAGGGATTTATCTTGAATAGTTAATAAAGGCTTGGGTAAGCTGTCTGTGAGTGGACGCATCCGCTCACCCCTGCCAGCAGCAAGTAAAAAGCATGGAATCAGATCACTATTATTCATGAGCTCAATTTACTCTTTGCGTGGGCGTGTGGATTCCAAAATACGGGCCAAAGGTTTTAATTCGATATACCGATTGGCTGTTGCAATAGCGTACTCCAGAACCAGTGGGATATCTTTGAGATAGCCTTCTTTGCCATCGCGGTGAAAGAGTCTTGCAAAAATGCCAAGAACTTTTAGATGACGCTGCAAGCCCATCCATTCAAAATCACGATAGAACTGTCCAAAATCACTGGGCATAGGCAAGCCAACTTTGCGACCCTCTTCCCAAAATTTGATGACCCAATCAATCACTCTGTCTTCTGGCCATGCAATGTAAGCATCGCGCCATAAAGATGAGGCATCGTAGGTAATTGGGCCATAAACAGCATCCTGAAAATCAATTACTCCAGGGTTGTTGATTGCCGTTACCATTAAGTTGCGAGAATGGTAATCACGATGAACGTAGACTTTGGCTTGTGCTAAGTTATTTTCAATAATGAGCGCAAACGAATTTTTGAGTTGTGCCTCTTGTAAATCTGTTAATTTAATATTGCGATGCTTATGCAGATACCAGTCGGGAAATAAGTCTAACTCTCGCTGAAGGAGGGCTTCATCATAATTTGGTAATACGTCTGGTGTGCTAGCCAATTGCATTTGCACTAAGGCATGCGTTGCTTCTTGGTATAGCGAATCAGCCGTTTCATTATTGAGCTCAGCAAGGTAAGTTTTAGTGCCTAAATCATTCAATAAAAGAAAGCCCTCCGCAATGTTCTGCTCTAGAATTTTTGGCACATTTAAGCCTGCTGCGGATAGTAACAAGTCGACCTTGATAAAGGCATCTAAGGGCTCATATTGAGGGGGCGCATCCATCACTATCAAAGTCCCAAAATCGGGGTTTTTGGATGTAATACGGAAATACCGTCTAAAGCTAGCGTCTGCTGAGGCAGGCTCCAGGGTATCGAGATCTAATTGCCAGCTTGCTTGCAGGGCTTTTAGCCAGTCGTGGAGGGTGTTTAAGCGAGAGTCAGTCATGGTCGATTCGTATAATAAGGCGGGTCTGGATCTATGAGTCATTATCGCCGTCGCGCCGGCCTTTGCGCCCCTCTTTTTTTAGCTGTATCCCTGCGCGTAATGATGGGGATGGCATTGCTTCAATTTGCGCTGCCAATTCATGCTCAGGCGCCCGCACCTTTGCCCTCCGTTTCAACGCCTTCGACCAATTTAGTTTTATTGCCAGATCGTGGCAATGTCACGATTTTGAAGGTGGACGATCAACTTCGTGTTGGTAAGCCTATTACTGATGACCACGCCCTTACTTTTACCTTAAGCGATTCTATTGATGGTGTAGTTGAGCGAGATATGCATCTAAAGGGTCGCGCACAAATTCGGCGAAATGGTGCAGTACTGAAGGCAGACGAGATAACTTACAACCAAGATACTGACATTGCAGATTTGTTGGGTAATGCAGAAATGTCAAAAGGGAACATGACTTTTAAGGGCCCCAAAGGACGGTTTAAGGTAGATGCGCGTGAAGGCGCTATGGAAACCCTAACTTATGAAATGCGAGATAACCGCGGCAACGGTAAAGCTAAAAAATTAACTGTTGAGAGTGCGGATGTTTTTGTATTTGATAAGGCCACTTACACTACCTGCACTCCAGAAAATATGGATTGGTATTTCACAGCTAGCACTCTGGAAATTGACAACGAACAAAAAGAAATGGTTGGCACGCATGGAGTAATGCGTTTCTTTGATGTTCCAGTAGCTTATGTTCCCTATTTCACTGCGCCTACGAGCGGTCAACGTCGCACTGGCATTTTGGCGCCAGTGATGGGTTACAACTCAAACAATGGTTTAGATATTACTCAGCCTTATTACGTCAACATTGCTCCGAATCGCGATTTGCTTTTGCTACCCCGATATATGAACCAACGCGGCGCTTTACTGGGCGCGCAGTATCGGTTCTTGGATACTGAGTATTCAGGATCTGCAATGGGTGAGTATTTGCCATACGACAAAAAAACGGGCACGAACCGTTGGAAATATGATTGGCAACAACGACAGGCATTGACTGGAGGAATCGGCCCAGGAGGGGTGCCTTTACCAGGTTCTTGGACGGGATATGTCAATATGGCGAGGGTCTCAGATAACTTATACCCAACGGATTTTTCTCAAAGTATTGCGGGTGCAGTGACTAATCAGTTCCGACAAGAAGTGGGAACTTCTAAAGCGCTTGAGGGTAGTTTAAGTAATTGGAATGTGTCGGCCCGAGCGTTAACATTTCAGACTTTGCAACCAGACCCGACTACTACAGTTCAGGCGCCTTACAATATCTTGCCGAACGTTACTGCAACTTATAACAATCGCATTACGCCAACCGTTGCTGATGCGAGCGGAAAGTATCTCACTTTACCAAGCGGTCCAACCACCACTTTTTCTACGGACTTCACGCGTTTTGCTTACAACATTCAGGGTAATACAGCTGCTACTGCGCCAGGCGTTTACAGTCAGGCTGACAGAACGGTTATTAAGGGCGCTTTAGCCCTTCCGCAAGTTACGCCGGGCTATTACATCACACCAAAGGTGAGTTTTCAGTCAAATACCTATAACGCAACTCCCTTTGCCAACAATACAGGCGCTCCTCCCGCGCAAGGTTTCACAATTCCCACTTTTACCTTGGATTCAGGCTTGTCATTTGAAAGAGAGGCTGCTGAGCTGAAGGGGTTCTTTGGGCGCGATATGTTGCTTACGATGGAGCCGAGAGTTTTTTATGCGTATACGCCCTATCAAAGTCAGGCCAATACGCCAATATTTGATACTGCTGAAGCTGGATTTGGTGTTTCCCAGATTTTTGCTGCTAATACTTTTATTGGTAATGATCGTATTTCAGATAGCAATGCAGCAACTCTAGGTTTAACGAGCCGAATGATTGAGGCAAATACGGGTGCTGAGCGCGCAAATGTAACGATTGCCCAGAAACAGCAGTTCACTGGTCAAAAAGTTGGATTGAACGGTACCATCACCAATCCTTCGGTTTATTCCGATACTTTAGGATCGGGTTCCATTCGACTACTTGGAAACTTTAGTGCTGATGTATTTGGTCAGTACAACACTCAACTTAATCGATTTGTACAAACAACAGTTGGCGGTAGTTGGCGACCAACCCCTGGCAGAAATTTAAATTTTGGCTATAGAAATGTTTGGACACCACCAGTTCAGGCGTCTATACAAAATAACCAGGCTTATACTCCGGGCTCTACAACAACTGATCAATACAATATTTCTGGGCAATGGCCTGTTACCCGCGAGGTTTCAGTATTAGGACGCTGGGGCTATGACGCTTTGACCGTAAAAACTTTAAATACTTTAGTTGGGCTTGAGTGGAATAGGGATTGTTGGACTTTCCGCGGCGCCTATTCGCAAATGGTCAATACTTCCCAGATAACTACTACTCAAATACTCTTTCAAATAGAATTTAGGGGCTTTGCTAGCGCAGGTAGCAACCCTGTTGATATCATGAGGCTTAATGTTCCTGGATATATGCCTACTTCTAAGCCTATTCCACCCTCAATATATGAGAATTATCAATGATGCTTAGTAGGATTCGATTGAAACGAATTGTGACTGCCTTCCTCCTTATGGGGACATTTGTGATGATGGGAACTATCTACGCCCAAGATTCAACCCGTGTAAGTAGTGCGGCAGATAGTAAGATCCGAAATATTGATGGTGTTGCAGCTGTGGTCAATACCGGTTTCGTCACGCGTAAAGAAATTGACGATCGCATTGCTGCCCTTAAAAAGCAAGGGGCAAAAATATCAGAAGGACCAGAATTACGTAAAGCGATTTTAGAGAGACTTATTGTTGAAAAGATTCAGATACAGAATGCTGGTCAAGAGGGTATTGTTATTACTAACAAAGAATTAGAAAAAATTATTGGCGATATCGCAGCTAAGAATAAATTAACTTATGCAGAATTTAAGACAAAAGTAATTGACTCCGGATCTTCTTTTGAACGCTACAAAGAAATGTTGCGTGATGATATTATAATTTCACGTTATAGAGAGCGCGAAGTTGAAGCTAAACTCAAAATTTCTGATGCGGAAATAGATAACTATATTACTGATCGAACTCGTGCTATATCTAGTGCAACAGCACAAAGTTCAACCCAGGCTGCTAATGGTGGCCCAGAAGAAATTGATGTTGCACAGATTTTTATACCATTGGATGCAGGCGCAGGCGCTCAAGCAGAAGCAAAAAAGAAAGCGGATGTCTTATTGCGTGAAGCAAGGGGTGATGTAGACTTCATGCAATTGGGAGCAATGGCAGCAAAAGATAATCCAAAAATTAAATTTCAGGAATTAGGCTATCGTACTCCGGATAGATTGCCACAATTGTTTTATGAGGCTATTAGAAATACTGGAAGCGGTCAAGTTGCAAATAGCGTTGTGAAAAGTCCTGCGGGCTACCATGTCCTGAAGGTGCTGGACCGTCGCGCTATTGCTGCTGGTGCACCAACTCAGGCCGCTCCACAAGAGTCCGCGCCAAGCAATCCTCAAAATATCCCAATAACCCAAACTATGGCTCGCCATATTTTGTTACGCAGTCGTGCTGGCTTAAGTGATCAAGATGCTGAGCGACGTCTACAAGGGTATAGGGATCAGGTTCGCGCAAAGACCTCTGATTTTGGAGAGCTTGCGAAAAAATATTCTGAGGATGGCTCTGCTCCCAATGGCGGTAGCTTAGGTTGGATGGGTCCTGGGGATTTAGTGCCTGAATTTGAATTGGCAATGAACCGACTGCAGATTGGTGAGATTAGTAATCCAGTGAAGACTGAGTTTGGTTGGCATTTAATTCAGGTATTGGAGCGTCGTGAGGGGCAATTTACTGTTGAAAAACAACGCCAGCTTGCGCGTGCGGCGATTCGTGAAAGAAAGTTTGAGCAAGCCTATCAGGACTGGATTCGTGAATTACGCGATACCGCAACAGTAAAAATTCTGAATGTGGATGATGCAGCAACCAGCGCCCCTCGTTAAATTAGGAATTACAACTGGAGAACCAGCTGGTGTAGGGCCTGAAGTTTCCTTAGCTGCTGCTTTGCATTTTGTTGGCGAACAATCTGATGTTGAGATTACTTTACTGGGTGATATCAGTCTATTCACATTCCCTGAAGACAAAGTTGCAAATGGGCATGAGCGTATTAAAATTGAATCAAGCCCATTGGCTGCCACTGTCGTGCCAGGCATTCTAAATCCTGCCAATGCTCAGTATGTTTTACATCTTTTAAATCAAGCAAGTGATGACTGTTTGCGGGGTCGATTTGATGCCATGATTACGGCACCAGTCCAAAAGAGTGTGATTAATGCTACTGGCATTCCTTTTACAGGACATACAGAGTATCTAGCGCATCGCTGCAATGCAGAGCATGTTGTCATGATGTTATGTGCCCCGTTGCCTCTGGGTTTCTTGGGAATCAAAGCGCCTAAAGATTTACGAGTTGCGCTAGTGACTACCCATTTGCCATTAAAAGATATTCCCTCAGCAATTAGCTACGACCTCGTGTTGGAGACAATTCAAATTGTTGATCAGGACTTAAGAAAAAAGTTTGGTATTGCTCAGCCCGTGATTCGGGTAGCAGGATTAAACCCTCACGCAGGAGAGTCTGGCTATTTAGGACATGAAGAAATAGAAGTAATTTTGCCTGCGATTGAGTCTGCTAAAAAACTGGGTATAGAAGTGTCAGGACCTTACCCGGGGGATACGATGTTTGATGCTGCTGCGCTCGAACAGGTCGACGCATTTATTGCGATGTATCACGACCAAGGATTGGCGCCATTCAAAATTGTTACTTTTGGCGGCGGGGTGAATGTCACTCTGGGGCTGCCGATTATTCGAACTTCAGTAGATCATGGAACTGCTTTAAATATTGCTGGTAAAAGCATTGCGGACTCTGGCAGCATGCTTGAGGCCATCCGTTTAGCTTATCAGCTAGTGATTAGCCAAAGAAAGCTAAGCTGAAGAATGCATCGCGCACGCAAACGATTTGGCCAGAATTTCTTGCAAGATGAAGGAATTATTTACTCTATCGTCTCATTAATTAATCCAAGCGCGGATATGCAGGTGATTGAGATTGGTCCTGGCCTCGGAGCTTTAACTAGACCCTTATTAAGAAATCTCGACCATCTCGATCTTTTAGAAATTGATCGTGACTTGGTCGCTTATTGGAACCAGCAAAATCTTCCAGGTTTAACAGTCATTGAGGGCGATGCACTTCAATTTGATTTCTTAGAATGGGCGCAAAATCAAGCTGATAAAAAGGGCTTCTGTAAGGTTGTAGGTAATTTACCTTACAACATTTCTTCCCCATTATTGTTTCATCTGGTTGCTGCAGCAAAATTGATCGACGAGCAAGTATTTATGTTGCAGGCAGAAGTAGTGGAGCGAATAGTCGCGAAAGCAGGTAGCTCTGACTTCAGTAGGCTTTCGGTGATGCTCCAAGCCCGTTACGATATGGAGCTTGTCCTTGAGGTGCCACCAGAAGCCTTTGATCCTAAGCCCAAGGTGAACTCTGCGGTAGTGCGGATGATTCCACGTCAAGATTTTAATTTGAGTGATGCAGAGTGGAGATCTCTAGAAAAGGTAGTTGCTGCGGCCTTTTCCCAAAGAAGAAAAATGTTGCGGACCAATTTACAGGCGTTTTCAGAAAGGTTAAAACTAACTGAGAACGAATTAAAAGCAAGAGCGCAAGATATCTCAGTAGAACGCTACATTGAGTGGGCTAAAGTTTTAGCCTCTTAATTTGATTTAGATGAATAGGCCCCAGGATCTATCACCCGCATTTCAGATTCGATCCAGCCTTCCACTTCTTGCTGAAGCGCTTCACCAGACTTACCGGTAGAAGAAATAGCGGGCCCAATCGAAAAGATCACTGTGCCCGGCTGCTTCAAGAAACTATTCTTAGGCCAAAAATTACCCGCGTTGTGCGCAATAGGAATCACTAATGCACCTGTAGCGCTAGCTAGGCGAGCTCCACCTTTACGGTAAGGCTTGGTAGAACCTCTGGGAGTTCTAGTGCCTTCAGGAAATAACATAATCCACTTACCATCACTTAAGCGTTTGCGACCTTGGCTTGCAACCGATAGTGCGGACGTTTGTTTATTGGCGCGGTTGATATGAATCATTTTGAGTAATGCCAAAGCCCACCCAAAGAATGGAATCCAAAGTAATTCACGCTTAAAGACAAAGCATAGCTGCTTAGGCAGTAAAGCAATATAGGCAATTGTTTCATAAGCAGATTGATGCTTGCTTAAGATGATGACTGGCTGGTCAAGAACGGCGATCATATTCTCCATCCCACGAATTTCATAATGAATACCACACAGATGCCAAGCTAACCAAATAACGACTTTGTTCCAAAAGCCGATAAAGCGGTAGCGATTTTCAGGGCTCAGAAAAGGAAACGCTAACATGCACAACACTGACCAGATGGGTGTGAAGACCAGTAAAAATAGGGTAAATAGTGTTGAGCGGATAAAGATCATAGACTTTCTAAACCTTATTTTCTAATAAGCTATTTGTAAAAGCCATGAGATCAGCGTGAATTTGGGTGCCTTCTGGCAAGTTGCCTTTTGCTAGCGTGTTCTGACCCTTGCCGGTGAGTACCAAATGGGGTGAGGCGCCGAGCACGGTTCCAGCCTGAAGATCACGCAAGGAATCACCAACAATGGGCACACCCAAAAGTGGCTGGGCGTTGTCAGTCTTTTTATAACGTAAGGCAATTTCTTTCATCAGTCCTGGAGCAGGCTTACGGCAGTCACAGCCATGCGAGTCCATATGCGGACAAAAGAAGATGCTGTCAATATGTCCCCCTAATGGTTTGAGTAACTGCTCCATTTTGCTATGCATTGCTTGCAAATCATTGATGGTGAAGTAGCCTCTAGATATGCCAGATTGATTGGTAGCAATTGCAATTTGATAGCCAGACTGGTTTAAAAGGGCAATCGCTTCAAGACTGCCAGGGAGTGGAACCCACTCATCTACGGATTTCACGTAGTCATCGCGATCTTCATTGATCACGCCATCGCGATCAAGAATGATTAACTTGGAAGAGCTGTTGCTCATGCTAATTTGCCGAGATCGGCAACGAGATTCATTTTCTGGTGAAGTTGTTGCAGGAGGGCTAAGCGGTTATCGCGAAGCTCTAGATTGGGGTCCATCACCATGACATCCGCAAAGAACTGATCAATTGGTGCGCTTAAGGCAACTAGTGTTTTTAAGAGCTCAACAAATTGACGCTTTTCATAAGCAATAGTTAATGCGGGAGTGATAGCCTCTAAAGCTTGATGTAATGTGGCTTCAGCCGGTATTTGTAATAACTTTTTAGAGCATGCAGCTGGAATAGCTGTTGTAGTTTTCTTTAGAATATTGCTAATCCGTTTATTTGCAGCAGCTAATTGTGCAGCCTCGGCCAATGCATTAAATTCACGTACGGCTGTTAAGCGCTCAATGATGTCGTTAATCTGCGCGGGTTCTTGGCTGAGAACTGCATCAATTTCCGCGCTAGTAAATGGGTTGCCAGCTACTGATTGGTCTCGCAAGTAGGCGCGCATGCGATCAATAATGAACTCATAGATATCTGCAGCCCGTGCTTTTTCCTGAACTTCTTTTTGCGGGAACTGCGCGCGAGCCAATGCAATTAACTCTGGTAAGCTCAACGAAAGATTTTTTTCCAAAAGTAAACGGCAGACACCAAGAGCATGACGTCGTAGGGCGTATGGGTCTTTATCGCCAGTTGGCGCAAGTCCTACTCCCCAAATACCAACTAGGGTTTCGAGTTTATCAGCAATGGCCAAAATAGTACCAATCTGGGTTTGCGGCAAAGAGTCGCCAGCAAAGCGTGGCATGTAGTGTTCACTGCAGGCTGCTGCAACTTCTACATTCTCGCCATCATGTATAGAGTAGTAGCGACCCATGATGCCTTGCAGTTCTGGGAACTCGCCAACCATATCGGTTAACAAGTCCGTCTTGGCAATTTCGGCTGCGCGATTGGCAAGTTTTTCGTCTGCGTTCAGTTTTTTAGCAATCTCAGTAGCAATCCCTTGAACACGTTTAGTTCGATCTAATTGGTTTCCTAGTTGATTGTGATAAACCACTTTGCCCAGATCGGCAACACGCGAAGCTAGTGAACGTTTTTGATCTTGCCGGAAGAAGAAGCGAGCATCTGAAAGACGGGGTCGAACAACGCGTTCATTCCCTGAAATGATGGCATTCGGATTATGAGTTTCAATATTAGACACAATCAGAAAGCGATTACATAATTTACCTTGCTTGTCAGTCAATGCAAAGTATTTTTGATTGGTTTGCATTGTCAAAATTAAACATTCTTGTGGAACTTCCAAGAACTCTTGATCAAAGTGGCATTCGTAAATCGCCGGCCATTCAACGAGGGCAGTGACTTCATCCAACAAACTTTCTGGCATTAAGACTAAATCATCACCAGCAGCTTTAAGTAGAGCCGATTCAATTAGCGCGCGGCGCTTATTGAAGCTAGGAATGACTTTGGCTTTAGCTTCTAAGGCGCTTTCATATTGATCAGCATGAGTAATGGTGACATTACCTGGTGCTAAGAAGCGGTGACCCTCAGTGAGATTGCCTGCATCAATACCGAGACTGCTGATATTCAGTGAATGATCGCCATGCAGAGCAATAATGCGGTGCACTGGTCTAGCAAATTGCACATCCGCCAATTGACCATCTTTTTGGAGCACTTGGTAGTGCATCATTTTAGCGATCGGTAACTTATGGAGCGTTTGTTCAAGGGTAGTCTGAACAGATTGCACCAGCGCCGCACCTTTAGCG
>Ga0194054_10000011_pt1 | contig 98899 bp, 104 predicted proteins | sample SepL2210m_MetaG_FD_163628 | JGI IMG/M metagenome (GOLD analysis project Ga0194054, IMG submission 163628) | Anoxic zone freshwater microbial communities from boreal shield lake in IISD Experimental Lakes Area, Ontario, Canada - Sep2016-L227-10m | ecosystem: Environmental > Aquatic > Freshwater... | reverse complement strand
TCTCAAAACGGCAGCACCTTTTTGGACGATTGTTGGGACTCCAGCAGGTTTCTTCATAAGCAAAATATACCTTATTTAGGAAGTTTTATCTATACTTGACAAGGTCATTATATTAGGTTTATAATCGTTGAGGACGTGAAAATTAATAATCTAAAACCATGGAGACAAAATGAAGGATAAAAATACCATCTGGATGACCATTTCTGGGTTGGCTGGACTTAGCTTTTTCCTGATTGCCAACTTTACAAATTTATTTGTCGGTTTGGCAGTCACGGCCGGAATCCTGCAGATTATTGTAAATGTTTTTGTCTTTGTGGTCTGGTCAAAAGCCTTTCTGCAAAGCATCGGCCTCAAAAAATGCATTGCCTTTATAGGAGCGGTCTTTCCCTTCTTTATGGCAAGTATTACAATCTGGCGGGTGTTATTGCCAGTATTTCATTGAAAATAGAGAAAGTAGATGGATAAAAATTGCCTTTAGTAGGCAGAGAAAGGAAAAAACATGAAAGTACCGGAGGCGGAAGTTGTGGTTGAGCGGTATTCACATCGGATAGACATGGTTCATCCCAAACAGTATCGCGTTGAAATTGAGGTGGCGGGTGTGAGATTTCTTCCAGATCCGCATACTAACGACCACGGTTTTATGACGAAGACGCGGGCAAATAATCTTGGGCGCAAGATTGCCAAGCTGTTTAACGTCAAATTTGTCCCTGCTGGTTAAGCACGTATAGTCTGTGAAATTTTAACAAGTAGGAGGAAATATGGTCTGTTGTGAGTGTTGTAAGGGAAGTGGAAAGGTTGCCGGTGAGACTTTTCTTAGTTGGAAAGTCTGTCCTAAATGTAATGGGCGCGGTGGCTTTAGCGAACGACCTCATTCTTACAGTGGTTGTTTGGTGATGTTGCTTGTTTATGGAGCGGGCATTGCCGGTGTGATTACTGTTTTATGCCTCGCCTAGACATATGCGTTAAACTTCAACCCTCGTGCAGAAATGCATGAGGTTTTTTTATATCAATTTTTTGTTGTTTTATTGGCAGGAGGAAGAATAAAAAGTTTTGATCGGTTAAAGATTAATGAAGATCTAAATTAGTCTTTACAAAAGACTCTCCGGCTCGATGTTTATCGCGTACTGCGGCGGCAGGGATTGGATTTTTTTCGTCAATTCATCGTTCGGCCAGTTATTTCTTTTAACCTTGATCAGGGCGTGCATGCAGAACTTGCCTTTTTGCATTGGGATAAAAGCGGGAAAGATGTCCACTTCGTAAGGCTGCATGATTTCTTGCAATTTTTCCATTCCAGACACAACGCCGCGTTTTTCGCCACTCAGGCTGATTTTGACCAAGATCGAAAAAGGCGGATAAAACAGCATTTCGCGGTCCTTGATTTCCTCACGGTAGAAATCGGCCAGGTTGCCATTCACGGCGTAGTTGTATATTTTCTGGGCGCCATCGCGTGTCTGAATGAGCAGGTTTTTCGAAGTGAAAGAGCGGATTTTAAGAAGGATGTTCAAGACGCGTTCATTGATCCGAAAATCGGGAATGGAAAAAAAAGAATCAATCGAAGCGACGGCGGAATTTGCCACTTTTTCCTGGAGGTACAGCAGGGACATCTCCGTTCCCAGAAGTACGCTGCCGGGGGAAGCATAAAATTTCTCGGCAATCTCCAGCGCTTTCTTGTGGGTCGGAGCCGTGTCGTTGTCGATTTTAAAAATTTTCAAGTCCGGATATTTTTCCTGCAAGGCTTCCTCGACGCCTTCGATGCCTATGCCAAAAGTGCTGAGGCGCCAGCTCTGGCAATTTTTGCATTTTTCCAGGGCGTCGCGATGTTCCCCGCAACGGTGACAAAGAAAGAAATTCTCGGTCGGCGCCTTGTGTAGTACGGTGGGAGCCCCGCAAGTATTACAAGTGACCATCGTGCCGCAATCAGCACAGACAGTAGAAGGAAAAAGTCCCCGGCGGGCAACGAAAACAAACATATTCTCGTTGTTTTCCCGGGTTTCGTTTATCAGATTATGGAAGTTATCGCTAAACAGCTTGAATTTTGGTGCGCGATTTTCTTTGGTGTCGATATTTTCCGGCAGACGTTCTTTGAGGTCGATGATTTGTTGTCTGGCGGTCGTGAGCGAACGGAATTTCAGGGGAACAACTTCAAATAATTCGTTGGCACTATGGCGCCACAAGGTCTCCGTCCGGAGCAAGATATCGCCAAAGATTATCCGGGTTTTAAGCTTAGACGCGATGATTTCAGCAAATTTGCGAAAATCCACATAAGGCCGAGACTGGTTTTTGTAGGAGCGCGAATTCTCCTTGTCAATGATGATGGTCCCAATATCGTGACGCGGGATAGCGAGAAACTGGCCGGTACAGATTATCAAAACCGTATGGTCTTCGGCGACGGCTTTTTTCCAAAGAGCCAGGATGTCTTTTTTGGAAACGGAATTGTGCAAGACAAAAGTATATTGTTCGATGCCTTTGGCTAATTTCTCGTAAGCTTTTTTGGTGTCCTGAATAGTCGGCAGGCAAAAGATGACCGAATGGCCGCGAGCAAAATCTTCCCGGATCAGGCTTTTATAAGTGGCATAACGTTCTTCATCGTCGCACTGGATGATTTGTTTTTCGGTCAGGTTGGGATTTCTGGCCACCTTGAACTCCTCGTAGACCTTGTCGCCGTTTTCCAAAATGGTTTTGGGAATGACCGAGTGCAAAACGCTGCCGGTACTGGCAATCAGGTATTTTGACATCTCTGCGACCGACGCGATATAGGCCGAAGTGAAAAGTGTCAGCGGCTTGATTTTCTCGATTTTTTTCAATTCAAACGGCGCGTTTTTTATGTCGCTTTTGGACAAAATGGCGTCATCAGAAGAGACAACCATCGCTGAGACGGTTTTTTTGCGAAGGGGGACTTTGATGATCGAACCAATCGGAACATCCAGGCTGGTGAAATAGGTCAGGCTTTCTTTGGCGATTCCGCGGGATATGGGGATGACGGATAGAAGCTTCATTGGCTATATCATGGCAGAAAATGGCCTTGATTTCAAGGGCGGGACGGTTTACTCTCTCAGTATCTTTATTTTTGCGCCAAGGGCATTTAGGCGTTCGGCAATTTCCTCATAGCCGCGATTTATGCTGTAAACGTTTCGCAAAACCGACTTGCCTTTGGCACCGAGCATGCCGATCAAAATAATTGCGGCGGGACGCAGAGCTGGCGGGCAGATGACTTCGGCGGGTTTCAGTTCAGCCTTTCCGTTGACATAAAAACGGTGAGGATCGGCGAGGATGGTATCGGCGCCAAGCTTGTCCAGCTCTTTGTAATGTATTGCTCGCTTTTCATATATCCAGTCATGAATCAAGGTCTGACCACGAGCCTGGGTGGCAATGACGGCAAAGAAAGGCAGGTTGTCGATATTCAATCCCGGATAAGGATGCGCCTCGATCTTGTCTTGCAAGGCGGTCAGTTTTGACGGCGAAGTCTTTATATCCACCAGGTCAATGCGACCGTTCAAGCCTTTGTAGGTTTTTGATAATTTGAATCTCACGCCCATCTTTTTTAATTTTAACAACTCAATCTCCAGAAAATTGATGGGGCATCGCTTGATTTCAATCGAAGAATTGGTGACGACGGCGGTCGCCAAGAAAAACATGGTATCAATCGGATCTTCGCCCAAGTGATAGGTAACATTTTTATTGATTTCTTTTATGCCGTAGACGGTGAGAGTGCTTGTGCCGATTCCGTCAATTTTGACACCCAAGTCTTCCAGGAAAAAACACAAGTCCTGCACCATGTAATTGGCGGAAGCAAATTTGATTACGGATTTGCCGGGAATCATCGCCGCGGCGATGAGCGCATTCTCGGTGACGGTATCGCCGCTTTCATACAGGGCGTATTCGGCCGGCTTCAGCTTGGGCGCTGATACCTCATAACTTTTGGATTTGGAGACGATGTTAATGCCATAATTTTCCAAGGCAAAAAGGTGGGGAGTGACAGTTCTGGCTCCAAGCTTGCAGCCGCCAGATTGCGGCAAGGAAAACCTCTTCAGGCGATGAACGAGCGATCCGATGAGCATGATGATGCTGCGGGTCTTTTCAGCCGAGATTTTGTTGATGTTTTTTAAGTTGATGTTTTCCGCCTGTATTTCCAGGTCGTTGCCGGACCATTTGATATTTACACCGATGCTTTCCAATACTTCTACCATCCGATACACCTCTTCGATCTTGGGCACGTTCTTGATTGTGGTCCGGCCCTTGTTCAAGAGGGAAGCGGAGATGATCCCCATCGCCCCATTTTTGGAAGTCTTGGTTGTGATGGTGCCGGAAAGCTTATGTCCGCCATCAACTTCAAAATTCATCGCCCCTTTGCTGACAGTGACAATTTCGCGTTCGAGCGCGTTGCTTATTTTCTGAATCATTTCCGTGGTCAAGTTTTGCTCGCCGCTTTCGATGCGGGCGATGGCGCTTTGGGTGGTGTTTAGCTTTTCGGCAAACTCCACCTGGGTAATTCCGCGCTTTTCGCGCAATTCCTTGATCAGCTGGCCAATGCTTGATAGTGTGTCAGACATTTTAATTTTTAAATTATTTATATTCCGAGATTATATCATATATGAGATATAGATGCCAATTCACAGGTGTCCTGGCTGGTCGGTGGAAAAGTTTGCATAAAAAATAACCAGCATTTCTGCTGGTTATGCCTGGGTCACCCAGGTAGTTAAAGGCAGAGATTTAATAACGTGCCTTCTTCGCCGATGTTGTAATACGTCGGCGCATGTTCTTCGCTGCCGGCAACTTCTGGCCTCATGGAATCTTCCATTATGGCAATTCGGACCACTTTTCTGGCCAGAAGGACAACAATGTCCTCCTTCGCCAATTCGTGGTTTTTCCGGGCTACGGTCACTATCTCACGGGCACCGGATTCAAAGTCTGCAACCAGCTTGTGAAAAAGCTTGTCGAGCTCTTTTTCCACCCTTTTTCCGGCCTCGATCTTGATTTCCATGCGTTTCTGCTTGGCTGTTGTCATCTAACATCTCCTATCTTGAATTGTTATCTACTCGAAAGAACGAGTCACTAATCTAATATAAATTAGTATAAATGTCAACATATTGCAAAATCGTCCAAATAGCATAAGATGAAAGCACAAATGAGCTTTTTTACCAAAAAAATCGGTATCGATCTGGGAACGGCCAATACTCTGGTCTTTTTGCCAGGCAAAGGCGTTGTCCTTTTTGAACCTTCTGTCGTTGCCGTTTCCGAACAGGATAACAAGATTTTAGCTGTTGGCGTTGAAGCGAAGAAAATGATCGGTAAGACTCCCGACAGTATTATTGCCTATCGTCCAATGAAAGACGGCGTGATTGCCGATTATCGCGTGACCGAGGCGATGCTTCGCTATTTTATCGACAAGGCGCTTGGCCGTTGGAATATTTTTAAACCGGAAGTGATGATTTCCGTGCCGGCTGGCGTGACTTCGACCGAACGACGGGCGGTGATTGAAGCCGCGATGAAGGCCGGAGCCAAGAACGCCTATGTGGTGAAGGAACCGATTTTGGCAGCAATTGGGGCGGGTATTCCGATTCAAGAACCTATGGGTCACATGGTGGTGGATATCGGTGGCGGAACGACCGACGTGGCAGTGATTTCTTTAGGTGGAATTGTGTCTTCAACTTCCGTGAAATGTGCGGGGAATAAAATCGATTACGCGATTGCTGATTATATCAAGAAAACTTTCAACCTGGCGATTGGCGATAAGACTGCTGAAGACATAAAGATCCAAGTCGGCTCGGCCGTGCCGATGGATGAAGAATTAACTATGGTGATCAAAGGCCGGGATTTTCTTTCTGGTCTGCCACGAACGGCGGAAATCAAAACTAATGAAATCGTCAAGGCGATCAGTAAAGAACTTCGAGATATGATCAAGGCGATCAAGGATGTTCTTCAGGAGACTCCACCAGAACTAGCTGCGGATATTATAGACAAGGGAATTATTATGACCGGTGGTTCGTCGCAGTTGCGAAATTTGCCCGAGCTGGTTTTTCGTCGCACGGGTGTAAAGGCGATTCTCGCCAAAGATGCGATGTATTGCGTGGCCAAGGGAACTGGTATTGCCCTGGAACATTTGGATACGTACAAAAAGTCTATTATTGCCAAGAGGTAAGGGGGCGCTCGGGTCGGCATTTGAAATGCACGATAGAAATTTTTCCGTCGAAAAATTTCTTCTCTACTCAGTCGATTTTTTGCTAAAAATCTCCTTCCGTAAGGCATTTCAGATGCCGACCCTCGCTCCATATTCAAATGCACTTTTATCGACAGATAAACTATGCTAGTCTTGTAACAAGTAAAAAACAAGGAGGTGGTTGTGGAATATTTGATCGGTTTTGTTATTTGTGTTCTTTGTGTCGCCCTTACGAATTCGCTCGGTGGCAGAAAATGGTTTCTGTTCAGTCTGATACGAGAAAAGGCTGAAACGATCCGTCGCATATACAGGCAGGAAAAATGGAAGTTCCGAGACGACCGTTTCCATTGGCCGCCTGGACCGCCAACCAAGATGGCCTGAAGGTTCGTAACGCTCAAACAATGAAAAATTTGTTTGGGCTTTTTTTCTGAAATACTACAAGCTGGGAAGCTATTATGCTATTATGTTTGCATGAAAGAAATCTTGGACTCTTTTAAAAGAACCGGTAACTTGCACCACGCCTATTGCCTGATCGGAGACATTCCGACCATCAAGGACCAGGTAGAAAATTTCTTGAATAGGGATTTGAAATTTCCATTGCAGAACAATCCAGATTTGTGGTCAAAGGAATATAAAGTATTCAAGATTGATGACAGTCGGGCTTTGGCGGAAAAACACCAGAACAAAACCATGTCTCCGGGCCGTAAGATATTTGTTTTGACTGCCAATTTCATGACCAAGGATGCGCAAAATTCGCTATTGAAGATTTTTGAAGAGCCGACAGCAGATACGACCTTCTTTCTGATCATGCCGTCGGACTCGACTCTTTTGCCGACATTGCGTTCCCGACTGATGGTAATCAAGATCGTTTCTGATGAAATTCGGGGCAATGACGGTACAAAATTTCTGAACGGATCGATTGGCGATCGTCTGAAAATGATTAAAAAGATCACTGACGGCATTGCTGACGAGACGATGGACAAATCTTCCGCGATAGATTTCCTGAAAGAAATCGAATCGGCAATCGGGAAAAGGAAAAAAGAGAGAAAAGATTTAGATAAAGTGGAGAAAGTCGAAAAGGCGATTTCCTATTTGAATGACGAAGCTCCGTCGGTAAAGATGATTTTGGAATATGTGGCGATGGCGCTTTAACGCCAGGCAGGGACGGACGCTTTCTAGGATTGATAAAAAGTGCTAGAATGGGAACAATATCAGGAAGATTTAGTTTTATAATATAATCATAAAAACACATATGAATTACGATTTTACGAAGTTTAAGAGCCGAATAAAAGAATTGGAGGATCACGTGAAGAAAGAATTTTCCTCCATTCGGACTGGTATGGCTTCACCGCAGATTTTGGATGGCGTTTCGGTAGAGAGCTATGGGGCGTATATGCCGATCAATCAGGTGGCCTCGGTCACGATTGCCGATGCGCGATCACTCATGGTTTCTCCTTGGGATGCTTCCCAGGTCAAGGCAATAGAAAAGGCGATTACCGCAGCCAATCTGGGAGTTTCCCTGAAGACAGACGAAAAAGGTGTGCGCGTATTTTTCCCGGAGTTGACCGGCGAGAGAAGGCAGGAATTGGTCAAAGCGGCTAAAGAAAAATTGGAACAAGCCAAGGTTCAGTTGCGTGGCTCTCGAGATGAAACCCAGAAAGACATTGATGCCAAAGAAAAGCTTGGCGGAATGGGCGAAGATGACAAGTTTCGCTTCAAGGCGGAAATGCAGAAAATGGTTGATGCTGGCAACAAGTCTTTTGAAGAATTGTTTGCGAAAAAAGAAAAAGAAATTCTCGGGTAAGGGTCGCTCGGTGTTGTCTTTGCAAATGCACGATAGAAATTTTTCCGTCGAAAAATTTCTTCTCTACTCAGTCGATTTTTTGCTAAAAATCTTCTTCCGTAAGGCATTTGCAAAGACAACACCTCGCTCTAGTTAATATAAAATAATCATGTCCATCGTCATATTTCTCATCGTCTTGGCGGTATTGGTATTCGTTCATGAATTGGGCCATTTTATCGTGGCAAAAAAGAGCGGTATTCGGGTGGACGAATTTGCCATCGGCTTTCCGCCGAAACTTTTCAGTTGGACAAGAGGCGAAACAAAATATGTATTTAATCTGATACCTTTTGGCGGTTATGTGAAAATTTTTGGAGAAAATCCGGATGACGAGTCGTTGAACGGACCAGATAGCAAAAGAAGCTTTGTTAATGCTCCAAAATGGAAACAAACGGCAGTTTTGGTCGCTGGTGTCTCGATGAATATGATTTTTGCCTGGATTTTGATCTCGATGTCTTTTATGATTGGCAACCTGATGCCGGTTGGCGACAGTGGCATTGCCAAATACTCCAAGTATATGCATGAGCCGCGCGTGATCGTGACGAATTTGAACGAAACATCAGCCGCCAAAAGAGCCGGGGTACAAATCGGCGACACTTTGTTGGCCATTTCTGATGGCAAGAATACTTACGGGACAATTTCATCATCGACCATTACCACGGTGCAGATAAAAGAATTGGTTTCCAGTAATAAAGACAAAATCCTTACTTTAAACTATTCTCATTCGGGAGAAAATAAAGTAGCGACAATGACGCCGGAAACGGTAAACGGCACGCCGATCATTGGTGTCTATATGGAAAATGTTGGCGTGGTCAAGATGAACTTTTTTACAGCACTCTGGTATGGTGCTGATCTGACCATCACCACCATCAAAGACGTGGCGATCGGTTTGTCAAAGTTTATTTACCATTCCATTAAATGCCAGGGTCATTTGTCCGACGTGACTGGGCCGATAGGTCTTGTGGATATGGTTGGCCAGGCTGCTCACTTTGGTTGGTCTTACTTGTTCGGTTTCATCGCCTTCATTTCCTTAAACCTGGCGGTAATCAACCTGATGCCTTTTCCCGCCTTGGATGGCGGCCGGGTGCTGTTTGTTGCCATCGAAGCGATAACCAGAAGGCCAATCAAGCCTAGAGTCGCAAATGCCCTGAATGGCATTGGCTTTATCCTTCTCATGGGCCTCATGGTAGTGATAACTGTCCGTGACATTATAAATCTAATCTAATTTATTTATGAGCGTGGAAAATATCCAATCCGACAAAGAAGCAGTCTATGAAAAAATCGGCAATTACACGCCGCTCATGAACCGCCTGCAAATTAAATTATCGGAAAAAATGTACTTTGACCAAAGTGGCATCATCAGGCCGGCTGATGACAGCATATTTTCCAATTTCAAGGATTTGTATTCGGCAGATTTTCGAACGGCTTTGCGGGTTTTGCTGGAAGAGAGGGAAGATGTTGTTAGTTTGTTAGAAATGGTGGCAATAAATAAAAAAGACTTGCCCGAAAACGAAATGGAAATGATAGTAAAACTTTTGCACGATAAGATTCTGGGAATTCATGACAGTCGTGTGCAAAAAGCTGCGTAAAAACAATTTAATTTTTGTTAAAAAAATCGCCCCCAGATATAGGTGCGATTTTTAGATCATTCAGACCTCGAAATTCGAGTTTTTTCCGCCTTTCAGAAAGACGCAACCGACTCCTATCACCATAAAGGTCAACAGTAAGCCAATAAAACCTTTGGCGATTGCCCCAAAAGACACAACACAAACAAAAGTGAACATAAACAACATCCTTTCTTGGTAATCTGAAAAAAGGTTAACATTTTAAACTAGCACCGTCAATTGTTTCGCTTTTTCAGAAAATAAGCTATGATGAATCCATATTAATCAGGAGGGTTTATCCATAAATAACATGTCCGGATTTATCGAAAACATCATAGCCAGAATAAATAGGCGTTTTTCTAATGATATTGGAATTGATTTGGGTACGGCCAATACTCTGGTTTATTTGGCTGGCAAGGGCATTGTTGTCAACGAACCGTCAGTGGTGGCTTTGAACCAAAAAACCGGCCGAGTGGTAGCCGTCGGTTCGCAGGCAAAAGAAATGTTGGGACGAACGCCGGCCCATATTGTCGCAGTTCGACCGCTTGTAGATGGAGTCATTTCCGATTTTGAAGTGACTGAAGAAATGATCGCCTATTTGATAAAAAAAGCCGAACAATTGTCGCCAAAGCCGCTTGGTCCGAGAGTAGTAGTAGGCGTGCCGTCTGGTGTGACCAACGTTGAGATCCGCGCCGTTCGTGACGCTACTAGGAATTCCGGAGCACGGGAAGTCTATATTGTAGAAGAACCGATGGCCGGGGCGATCGGTATCCGTTTGCCGATCAAAAGTCCGATTGGTAATATGGTGATCGATATCGGTGGCGGAACATCGGACATCGCGGTAATTTCTTTGAGCGGAATTGTGCGATCAAAAAACTTGCGCATCGCTGGCGATAAATTGAACTCCGACATCATTGCTTATATTCGCAGTGAATTTAAAATCCTGATTGGTGAAAAAACCGCTGAACACATTAAGATAAATGTTGGCTGCGTCATGCCGGATCAGGCGATGGAAGCATCAATAAAAGGACGCGATCTGGTGACGGGCTTGCCTCGCGAGGTGATCATTACCGATGGTGATATCCGGGAAGCAATGTCCCAGTCGATTGCCGTTTTGGTGGAGTCGGTCAAAGAAGTATTGGAGACGACGCCGCCGGAAATCGTAGCGGACATTATGCAACGGGGAATATATTTGGTTGGCGGCGGGGCTTTGATAAGGGGCCTGGACGTGTTGCTTCATGAAGAACTTAAAATCCCGGTCTATATTGCGAGCGATCCGCTGACCGCCATTGCCCGCGGTACCGGCATCATTTTGGAAAACTTGGACGAGTACAGGGAAGTCTTAATTGATAATGAAGATGAATTACCCCCTAAAAAACAGTAATTCAGAAAGTCGCCGAAGGGAAATGAAGACCAAAAACCTTATTTCTTTTTTGATTGTGATTTTGGCTATTATTGTCTTGGGAACGGCGCCGATCAGAAATTTGCTGTTTAACATTGCCCGCCCGCTATGGAGCGGTGAGAATTTTATCGCAAAAATGATTGGCAATCTCGGCGGATATCTTGGTTCTAAAAATTCGCTCATCGTGGAAAACAACCTGTTCAGGGAAAACGCCTCATCTTCGCAAGCCTTAGTGGCTTTGAATGAGGTTTTAAGGACCGAAAACGAGCAGCTCAAGTCTTTGTTGGAACGTAAAATCATCAAGGAACAATCCGTCCTAGCCATCGTTCTTAGTAAATCTCCAGTTATCGCTTATGATAATCTCATCGTCGATGTCGGATCGGATTTTGGCGTGACAGTCGGTGACCGGGTGGTTGCTGATGGCTCGACGTACATCGGGGAAGTGTCTGAGGTCTATGCCCATGAAAGCAAAATCAAGCTGTACTCATCTCCCGGGAATAAATTGCAGGTTTTTTTGTCAAAAAACTCATTGCATGTCGAAGCCGAAGGTTTGGGTAATGGTAATTTTTCCATCAAATTACCCAAAGAGATCGATGCTCAAGAGGGTGATCCGATCGTGATCCCGTCGATTTCAGTAAATATTTTTGGGATTATCGAAAAAATCGAGTCTCGGGACAAGGATTCTTTCCAGACAATTTTGTTCAAGAGTCCGGTAAATTTGGCCGAAATCAGTCGGGTAGAGATTTTAATAAATAAATAATCATAATGATAAAAAGAATAATTTACGGAATAATAATGTTTCTCTTCGTCATCACCTGTCCTTGGTGGTTGACCGCCTTGGCCGCACTCTTCTTCTTGTTTTATCAGAAATCATATTTTGAAATCATCATTGTCGGCTTCCTGATGGACGTCTATTACGGGTCATTTCATGCAAATTTTACCTGGAGTGATTACCGATTCACTTTGTGGGCCGTTGTCTTGCTGGTAGTCTCAATCTTCCTGAAAAAACGCTTAAAATTCTACTCGGAATAGATCAAGATTTGCCTTTTTGGCAAAGTCGGCGTAATATGATTCACACATAACCCCTAGGCGTTCGGCGCCGGGGCATTTGGCGTCAACAACTAAAAATATGAATAAATCAAACAAAAACATCGAAGCAAAAGACGAAATCATTGTCAGGGGTGCGAGGACACATAATCTTAAAAATGTGTCCGTTCGCATGCCTCGAAACAAGATGATCGCCTTTACCGGGCTGTCCGGTTCTGGAAAATCATCACTCGCTTTTGATACGATTTTTGCCGAGGGTCAAAGAAGGTATATCGAATCACTGTCTTCCTATGCCCGACAGTTTTTGCGACAGATGCAAAAGCCGGATGTTGATGAGATTTCCGGCCTATCACCGGCAATTTCAATCGACCAAAAATCACGTTCCAATAATCCTCGCTCGACGGTGGCGACGATCACGGAAATCTACGATTATATGCGCATACTTTTTGCACGTATCGGTCGGCCGCACTGTCTGACTTGCGATCGCGAGATTAAGAAGCTTTCCAATGAAGAAATCTTGGAAACGATAATCAAAAGTGTTACTGGTATTGATACGAGCAAGAAAGAAAAAATCGTCCTAGGCGTATCGGTTGACGATGTAAAAATAAAAATATTCTCACCGGTGGTTGTCGGGCGGAAGGGTGAATATTATCAGATGCTTTATGACCTGCTCAGCAAGGGTTATGAGTGGGTGAAAATCGACGGTGTGATGAAAAAACTCCGCGATCAGATAATACTGTCTAAAACCAAAAAACACGATATCGATGTCCTGGTTGATGAATTTTACGTCAGTGAATTTCGACCGACCAAGTTGTCAAACGGAAAATTCGGCCTGAAAGAGGGAATTCGCGAACGGTTGTCGGAAGCGATCGAAAAAGCCATCGATGAATCTCAAGGTCTATTGAAAATCGAAACCAATGGCGAAGACAAGATGATGTCGGTAAAATTTATGTGTCCTTATGATGGCTATTCTTATCCCGAAGTCGAACCACGTCTCTTTTCCTTTAATTCGCCCTATGGGGCTTGTGATGCCTGCAACGGTCTTGGTACCAAGCATTTCTTCGGCGAAGAAGTCTGCGACAAATGCCACGGGGCGCGCCTGAGAGAAGAAGCTTTGCATGTCCTGATTAACAAGAAGAATATTGTCGACGTGGTAGCGATGTCGATCACTGACGCCAAAAAATTCTTTGATGAAATCGAGCTGTCTGACGTTGAACGGGAAATCTCCAAAGTAATTTTGAAAGAAATAGAAGCGCGATTGAAATTTATGATCGATGTCGGTATCGAATATTTGTCATTAAATCGCCGGGCGCACACGTTGTCTGGAGGTGAGGCCCAAAGAATTCGCTTGGCGTCACAGCTCGGCTCGGGCCTGGTGGGGGCACTGTATGTTTTGGACGAGCCAACGATCGGTCTGCATTCCCGGGATAATGATCGCCTGATTAAAACTTTGACCGGCCTTCGCGATCTGGGAAATACGATTATCGTGGTAGAACACGACGAAGATACGATTTTCGCTTCTGACTATCTTGTGGATATCGGTCCTGGCGCCGGCATTCACGGCGGAAACGTCGTCGTCGACGGTTATTTGGACGAACTTTTGACAGCTAAGACCAATCCGTCCGGATCCCTAACCTTGGATTATTTGCGTGGCGATAAAAAAATCGAAATTCCGGAAAAACGAAGAGACAGCGACAAAGGCTCGCTCAAGATTCGCGGCGGAAATGTTTTTAATATTAAAAATCTGAGCGTCGATGTGCCATTGGGCAAGTTTGTCTGTGTGACCGGGGTCTCCGGATCGGGCAAGTCGTCTTTTGTCTATGAAATAATCGATAAAAATCTGCAGGCTAGATTCAATCGCCGCTATCGCAGCAATCAAGTCTACAATTGCAAGACGTTTACCGGCAGCGAATATGTGAATCGGGTGATCTTGATCGACCAATCGCCAATCGGACGAACGCCGCGATCAAATCCGGCCACCTATACCGGCGCCTGGACATTTATCCGGGAAATGTTCGCAACCAGCGTCGAAGCCAAGGCCCGAGGCTGGAAGGCCAATCGTTTCTCGTTCAACGTGAAAGGCGGCCGTTGCGAGGCTTGCGAGGGTAATGGGACAATCGAGGTGGAGATGCATTTTTTGCCGACCGTTTATGTGCCTTGCGACGTGTGCGGTGGCAAGCGATTTACCAAGGAGACTTTGGAAGTAAAGTATAAAAAGAAGAATATTTCTGAGGTTTTGAGTATGACTATCGAGGAAGCGTTCAAATTCTTTGAAGATATTCCCGCTATTTCTGATCGTCTGAGAAGCTTGATCGATGTCGGTCTGGGTTATCTCGAGCTAGGCCAGTCAGCCACCACGCTGTCCGGTGGGGAAGCACAGCGCGTGAAAATTGCCTCGGAATTATATCGCCCACATCTTCAGAAAACCGTCTACCTTTTGGACGAGCCAACGATCGGTTTGCATTACGAGGACGTGAAAAAACTGATTGAGATTCTCCAACGACTCGTGGATGCGGGCAATACCGTGATTGTCATCGAGCATAATATCGATTTTGTAAAATGTTCCGACTACGTGATTGACATCGGACCGGAAGGCGGGGATCGCGGCGGAGAGATTGTAGCCAAGGGTACACCGGAGGATGTTGCTAATAACAGCAAAAGTCATACCGGTAAGTATCTTAAAAGGCATCTTGATAAATAGTTGGTAATTTAAAAACCACCTTTTGGGGGTGGTTTTCGTGGTATTTTCTACCACATGATGAGCGCGGTGATGACAGAGCCAAAGAATATGATTATCCTGACCCCGTACTGAACCGCGATCTGCGATTTGGTGTTCGAGACAGTGCTCTCTTGGACCCCGAGAACATGACCTAAATCTTCGAGGGCCATATTCAAAATGTCTCGGAAAAGAACTATCGCTAAAACACCAAACATTAAAGACCCGGTATGATTAAACATTCGTCCCTCCTTAATATCAAGTTTGACGTAAAGAAATTTCTATCGTATAATAGCAGAATTGTTATGAAAAGTCAAGACCTTAAAAAAAGCAAATTGCCTGATGTGCCAGGTGTCTATCTTTTTAAAAAGAAAGGCCGGATTTTGTATATCGGCAAAGCCACTTCGCTCAAGGATCGGGTCAAAAGCTATTTCGGCAAGGATTTGATATCCACTCGCGGACCCTTGCTTGTGGATATGGTTTACACCGCCGACAAGGTTGACTTCATTGCGACACCATCAGTTTTGGAAGCCCTTATCTTAGAAGCCAGCTTGATCAAAAAGCACCAGCCTTGGTATAACACCAAAGAAAAGGATAATAAAAGTTTTAATTACATCATCATAACCAATGAGGAATTTCCTCGGGTTCTGATTGAGCGCGGCAGAAACATTGTTGGCGGAAAAAGTTTTGGTCTTGAATCCGGGGAAAGGTCAAACTTTAAGGAATCGATAAGGTCATATTTTGGCCCATATACCAATTCATCACAGCTTCATGAGGCTTTGAAAATCGTTCGTAAAATATTTCCATTCAGGGATAATTGCAAAATTGGTCAATCTCGGCCATGTTTTAACTATCAGATCGGCCTTTGTCCTGGTGTTTGTGCTGGTTTGTTGGCAAGGAAGGACTACTTGAAGATAATTTCTAATATTGAACTTTTTTTGGGTGGCAAAAAGGATAGGCTTACAAAAAAACTGGAAAAGGACATGAAAGAATTAGCCCAGAATTGGGAATTTGAAAAAGCCAACAAAATCAAACAGACGATTTTTGCCCTTAACCACATTCGTGATGTTTCTCTAATCAAATCTGATTTTACTTCTGTCATTCCAGCGCAGGCGGGAATCCAGGAGAATGACAAGGTTTTCCGTATCGAAGCTTACGACGCTGCGCATTTATCCGGTACTAATAATGTCGGAGTGATGGTGGTGATGGAAGACGGAGAGCTTAGAAAGGCTGATTATCGGAAATTTATCATAAAGGAAAGCCGAGCTGACGATATCGCGGCCCTAAAAGAAATGCTGGAAAGGCGCTTAAGACACACAGAGTGGCCGTATCCGGATGTAATTGTAATCGATGGAGGAATTGCCCAATTGAATATGACCAAGAAAGTCTTGGAACAAGGTCGAACCTTGTTCCAAGTTGTGGCAGTAACCAAAGATGACCGGCATAAGGCTAAAGCGATAATTGGCGATAAAAAAACGGTGACTAAATTCAAAAAAGAAATCCTGCTTATCAATAATGAAGCACACCGATTTGCCCTGGCTTTTCATCGGAAGAAAAGACGTGATATAATTGGTCGATGAGTAGAATAAAAGTTGCTGTCTTGCGTGGCGGGCCGTCTTCTGAATATGAAGTCTCTTTGAAAACCGGAAAATCAGTCCTGGATAATTTGCCTGAGCATTACGAAGCCTTTGATATTTTTATTGATAAGGAGGGCGTCTGGCATTATTCTGGCAAACCGGTCTCTCATAGCCAAGTCTTTAAAATGGTGGATATCGTATTCAATGCTCTTCACGGCGCCTACGGCGAGGATGGCACGGTGCAGAAAATACTCGATCAATTTGACATGCCTTATACCGGTTCTGGCTCATTGGCTTCGGCAATCGGCATGAATAAGGCTTTGACCAAGAATATCTATGACAGTTTCAAGATCAAGACCCCGATCTATACTTTGGTTGGAAAGGATAACAATATTTCACTGGAAGCCGCCAGACTTTTTAAAACTTTCCCGATGCCGGCCGTGGTCAAACCGCATAACAGCGGTTCATCGGTGGGTATTTCGATAGCAAAAACTTTGCCAGAATTGGAGAATGCGATTTACAAAGCTTTGGACTACTCGGATACTGTTATCATTGAAGAATTCATTGCCGGCAAGGAAGCGACTTGCGGGGTGGTGGAGAATTTTAGGAATGAGGAAATCTATTCTTTGTTGCCGGTAGAAATTCGCAAGCCCGATGCCTCGCTATTTTTCGACTACGAAGCAAAATACAGCGGTCAATCGCAGGAAATCTGTCCAGGTAATTTTACCGCTGAGGAAAAGAAAATTATCCAAGAGATGGCCGCCGAGGCCCATAAGGCTTTGGGCCTGAGCCATTATTCCCGTTCAGATTTTATCGTCAATCCAAGGCGGGGGATTTATATCTTAGAAACCAATACCTTACCTGGCCTGACCAGCGAGTCTTTGCTGCCAAAATCCCTCCAGGCCATCGGTTGCAGTTTCCCCCAGTTCCTGGATCATTTGATAAAACTGGCACTCCAAAAAAATAAATAATTAATATTGGTTAAAAAATAAAAATCTGCCCCCAAGGCAGATTTTAGTATTTGGTGGACCCGAGGAGAGATTCTCCCGCGACTAAATTCTCGCCGTCGCTCGAATTTGTCTGGGCACCACCTCGACATTTTTACTGCTAAAAAAATGTCTCCGGTGTTCGAATCTCCTCCCGAACGCCCCTTCACTATAAAAAAACTAGATAATTAAATCTAGTTTTTTTATAGTGGTGGACCCGAGGAGATTCGAACTCCTGACCCCCTCATTGCAAATGAGGTGCTCTACCAACTAAGCTACGGGCCCAACGCATGATACATTATCATAAAACATAAAAAATGCCAAACGTTGGTGGACCTAGCGAGAAATATGGAGACATTTTCGGTCACAAGTTTTTTGCTCGCCGTCGCTTTCAAAAACTCCTGACCACGACTCGCAACCCGTTTTGCTAAACGGGATACCCCGCTCCGTCTTCCGATTCACGCTATTTCCTATAAAATATACATTTCAATGCTACTCATTGAAATTGTTATTTTATGTGGACCTAGCGAGAATCGGACTCGCGCCTCATCCATGCCATGGATGCATTCTACCACTGAACTATAGGCCCGCGGTTATTTTTAATGTCTTTGATCTTTCCTTCTGGTGGGCGGTACAAGATTCGAACTTGTGACCTCACGAATGTGAATCGTGCGTTCTAACCAACTGAACTAACCGCCCAAGGCAAGGCATCCAGTATAACAAAAGTTGCCAATAAATAAAGTCAAAAGTAATTTTTCATATATACTTTACAATATGTATAAATGTGTTATCATTCTGAATCAAAGAAAGGGGATAGAAAATGTTGATAAGAAAAGTTCTTTTAGTTGAAGATTCGGTACCCATGCAAATCATGATCAGGGATACTTTTTGGCACTTATGCGGTCGTGACGTGGTGGTGCTTGTTGCCGACACGCCGGTCGAGGCTGAACTGATTTTTAACGGTCATAACAGCGACCTCGACCTGATTTTGCTGGATTCAAGATTGAAGCGCGGGACCACAACCTTCGAATTGGCAAAAAAGATTAGCCCGGTCTTTGATCGGCCGATCATTGCAATTTCGACCGATGAGGATTACCGTCGTCAAATGCTCAAGTATGGCTGCACTGACGAGTGTGCAAAATACGATCTGCTTGCTTACCTGCGAGAAATTATCGGGAATTGATTTTGATAGCTCACTTCGGTGAGCTATTTCTTTTTATAAACATATCCCATATAATATCGGCATGGGGATTTTCACAATAATTTTGACGATCGGGGGTTTGTGTCTTTTTGAGATTATTTCAAGTATCGACAACGCGATCATCAACGCCGAGGTCTTGTCGACGATGAAAGCTCGGGCGAGACGCTGGTTTTTGATTTGGGGTTTGCTCATAGCCGTTTTTCTAATCCGAGGTCTTTTGCCTTGGGTCATCGTCTGGGCGACAAATCCCGGTTTGGGTTTTACCGGTTCGCTCACCGCCACCTTCAGCAGCGATCCATCGGTCATGGAAGCAGTAGAAAAATCTGCCCCGATCTTGCTAGCTGGAGGCGGAATCTTTTTAATATTTTTGTTTTTCCATTGGCTATTTTTAGAACCAAAAAGTTTTGGTTTGAAACATGAAAAGTTTTTCCTTTCGCAAGGCGTGTGGTTTTATGCCGTCGTCTCGGTTATTTTGTGTATTGTCGTCTACTATGCCTTGCAACTTAATACAATGATGGCTTTCGGAGCCGTTATCGGTTCGACAGCCTTTTTCATAACTCATGGTTTTAAACAGAATGCAGAGAAAGGAGAGCAGGAATTGATGAAAGAAGGCCTTTCCGATATCAGTAAGATACTGTATCTTGAGGTGATTGATGCCACTTTCTCGATCGACGGCGTCTTGGGCGCTTTTGCCTTTACCTTATCCGTTCCGCTTATCTTGCTTGGCAACGGCCTCGGAGCGTTGGTGGTCAGGCAGATTACCTTGGGTAATATCGACCGTATTAAAAAATATGTCTATTTGAAAAACGGCGCGATGTACTCGATTCTATTCTTGGGTTTTATTATGTTGGCCGATAGCTTTGGAGTGCATATTCCGAGCTGGGTGTCGCCGGTGGCAACGTTCATAACCGTTGGATACTTCTTCTGGAAGTCCAAAGTTGTCATGAAAAACGGTGGCGGGGAAGTTTGCCTTTAAAAAGTCTGATTGGCTTTTGACCGTAATTTTGCTATATTTAGCAAATTATAAATTAACGTTTTAAAACAAATGGGAATCAAGAGTTTTTTGATGAAAAAGATGCTGAAAAGCCAGATGAAAGGGGTGCCGGAAGCTCAGCAGGATATGATTTTGAGCGCTGTAGAAAAGAACCCGCAATTATTCGAAAATATTGCCAAAGAAGTTCAGGAATTGATGAAGTCTGGTAAAGACCAGATGTCCGCAACGATGGAAGTGATGAGGAAGCATCAGGCCGAATTGCAGGACGTGATGAAATAAATATCGCTCGTCGTTGCCTTTTACTTACGGCCCGCCCAAATCTGATTTGGGCGGGCCTAGCGCTGCGCCAGCTTGAAAATTAAGTCATTTTTCTTAACGAAAAATCAAAAACTCGTCATATCAGAATATTCCTCAGACAGTTTGATTTTTCTAAAAAATTCTAATTTTCTAAGCTGGCTTCGCTAACCCGCAAAAGGCAATGACTCGCTTACTCCTAATGACGAAGAAGCTTTTTAAGAAATCTGTTTGGTAATTTGTCACTCAGTATCCAGGAACTGCTCTGATGGTCGAGTTTGATATTGGTTTTTTCCAATTGAGCTTCAAAAACCACAGATGTGGTGTGTGTAGGACAGCCAAAATGACTTTTTGTAAACCGGTCTTCATAAACGCCAATGAAGGTAAATTTATCGATTCTAACTCCTAATTCGCCTTTTAGTATTCTCTTTGCCGATTTGTGAATGGTCTCACCCTTAAATACCCGTCCGCCCGGAGTCCAAAAAGCATTCTTCATCGGTTCGCGATTGCGTTTGACGAGAACAAAATGTTCGCCAGATTTGACGATGATATCAACGGTTAGGATTGGCATCAGATCCACTATCTCCTTATATTTTTTGTGCGGTATCATTTTACTCATATGGGAACTACTAATATAGCACATAATCATTTTTTGAAAATATTTTCAGAATTTTTCGACTGGCTCTTGTTGAGGGTAAGTTTTGATTTGTGATATAATGGGCTTATGAAGAAAATAATCTACTATGCATTAGGCGGACTGGCTGTCATTGTCTTATCGGTGACAGTGATTGTCTTGATAAATTCAAAACCAGTAGACATTGTTAAATTACCAGCAAATCAGACTATCTTTGGTGAGCCAGTAATCGGTGACCTGAATGCCGATGGTCTTCCGGACAAGGCTCTCTGGCTAGTGGAAAATCCTGGCGGCAGCGGCACTTTCTTTTATGCACAATTACTGATAAATAATGGCTCGGGTTATACGCCGACAAATACCATGTTTTTGGGTGACCGCATTGCTCCGCAAAATATAAATATCATGGATGGCCGTGCCGTTTATAATTTTGCCGAACGTCGGGCAAATGAGCCCATGACCACTCCGCCATCCATAGGTAAAAGCGTTTGGATAAATTACGACCAAAAGACAAACCAGATAGGCGAATGGGTCAAAGATTTTGAAGGCGAGTCGGCCAATAATAATATCCATGTTTCCAATCCTATTGCGAATACTGTGATTGCCAGTCCTCTGATAATAAAAGGCGAGGCTAAGGGACCTTGGTTTTTTGAAGCCAGCTTTCCGGTAGTCCTAAAGGATTCAAAGGGTGTAATTATTGCCCAAGGAATAGCCCAAGCGCAAAGTGACTGGATGACCACGGGTTTTGTACCGTTTACTGCTACCTTGAATTTTACCAAGCCAAGTTCTGGCACGACCGGTACCCTTATCTTCAAGAAAGATAATCCTTCCGGCCTACCACAAAATGATGATGCTTTGGAAATTCAAGTAAAATTTTAATGAAAACAATCAAAGTCAAAAATAAAATGCAGAGCGGTTATACATATACGCTCACAGCGAGAGAGGGAAAGGATTTTGACCCGCGTTTCAAGCCAGCCTTTACCCCAAAACAAATGCTCGCTCTCGGTGTTTTTGGTGGGCGCTATCTGCGTGATTGCCGGGCCGAATATCCTGCAGATTGGTTTGTGAAAGCCAAATTATTTCCAGAAGGTCAGCCCGGTCATGATAAAAAGCTGAATTATTTTGGTGTGGATGCTTCACAACCGCTTTTTGTTTGGCAAAAGAAAGGCTGGATAAATCCGCAGGATCCGCGCGGCTGGTTCGAGTGGTATTGCCGATATTTTATGGGTCGCCGTACTGCTGATGATGAAAGACAGATAAAACGCTGGCTGGCTATCCGTCGTCATGTGAGCCAGCTCAAGAAAAACTGTCGCCCTGGTGACATATTCTGCCGCCCCCGCCAACGCCAAGCCTTGCTCCACTGGGCGTATGACAGCCGAAAGATTTAAGCTATAATCAATATATGAGAAAGAAAACACAAATACTTTTTGTACATGGTGGGAATACTTTTAAGAACAGGAAAGATTTTTTCGAGTCCCTGAAGAAAGAGGAAGTAAGTTTGGATAAGTGGGTCAGTTGGTCCAGGGAATACTTGGATAAAAAGCTGGGCAAGGATTTTGAAATCATCAGACCAAAGATGCCCTTGTCTGACGATGCCCGCTATGAGGAATGGAAAGTGTATTTTGAAAAATATCTGCCTTTCTTGAGGAATAACATAATCCTGATTGGTTCTTCTCTCGGTGGCATATTTTTGGCGAAATATTTGTCTGAGAACAAGTTTCCAAAGAAAATCCTGGCTACCTATCTGGTGGCGGCTCCTTTTGATAATTCGCATTCGGATGAAGAGCTTCATGGCGGCTTCAAGTTAAAATCCGATTTGTCACTGTTGCTGAAAAACTCCGACGATAATCTGCATATGTTTTTCTCGGCTGATGATGAATGCGTCCCTGTCTACCATGCGGAAAAATACCGTGAGAAGCTCCCGCAGGCTGATATCATCATCTATAAAAGCAAAGACGGCCATTTCCGCGTCCCCGAATTCCCAGAGCTTGTGAAGATGATTAAAAATATTTTAAAATAAACCATGTCCGAATATTACAAAGGAGCGAGAAAAGCAGGGTGGAATTATGGAGGACCGAATTGGAAATTAAGTCGGTCCAAGATCGATTTATTTTTGGAATGCCCAAGGTGTTTTTATATTGATAATAAATTAGGTTTGAAGAGAGTGCCGGGTTTTCCTTTTTCTATAAACAGTGCGGTGGATCATCTGCTAAAACAAGAGTTTGATGCGCATAGGGCAAAAGGGGAACAGCATCCTTTGCAGAAGGAATATGGGCTGGACGCAATACCAGCCCAGCATGATGAAATAGATGAATGGCGAAGAAATTTTGGCGGGGTGAAATATTTGCATGAGGCGACGGGGCTTTTAGTCACGGGCGCCATAGATGATTTGTGGATAAATAAAAATGGTGAATATATGGTGGTGGATTATAAAGCCACAGCCAAAGAGGAAGCGGTGACGGAGCTCAATCATGATTGGCAGGATGGCTACAAGCGCCAAATGGAAGTGTATCAATGGCTACTAAGGCAGAATGGTTTGAAGGTATCTGACACTGGCTATTTTGTGTATTGCACGGGACGGATGGATAGGGAAGCTTTTGATGGGCGGATTGATTTCGATGTAAATTTGATTGCTTATACCGGGGATGATTCTTGGGTGGAGAAAACCTTATTTGATATAAAAAAGTGTTTGGAGAGTGACAAGATTCCCAAGAGCGGGCCTGATTGTGATTGGTGCACTTATTTTGACAGCCGGGAGGAATTGGAGAAATAAAAGGGGTAGATATTCATTCTGGCAAATTTTGCTACGGGATGCTAGTATAGCCTGACTATGTCATTATCAATTGGCCCCAGTAGTAGAGTTTCGAGGAGCTCAACTCACTACGGGGTAAAAATCGTCTGTTAGTATTATTATGTCAACATCATCATTAAATATTGGAATTGTTGGTCTCCCAAACGTCGGTAAATCGACGCTTTTTAACGCGTTGACCAAAAAAAGCGTGCCGGCGGAAAATTATCCGTTTTGCACTATTGATCCATCAGTAGGCGTCGTTGCTGTGCCAGATGAAAGACTGGAAAAACTAGACGCATTCTCCAAATCGGCAAAAAAAATACCGGCTGCCGTGGAGTTTGTGGACATTGCCGGTTTGGTCAAGGGGGCCTCGGCTGGTGAAGGTCTGGGCAATCAGTTTCTTACCAATATCCGCGAAACCGATGCGATTGCCGAAGTGGTGCGCATCTTTGAAGATACCAATGTCATTCACGTGGATGGCAAAGTCGATCCGATCAAGGATATCGAGGTTATCAATCTCGAATTGATCCTGGCGGATATGCAGACGGTCAGCAAAAGGATTGCCAACATCAGCCGTGACATCAAGGCCGGAAAAAAAGAAGCGGTCATCGAGCATGGCGCTCTTCTTAAATTGGAAAAAGTTCTGGAGGATGGCAAGTTGGCCAACACTATTCCGTTCGATGAGAAGGAAATGGTAGCCGTAAAATCGCTGCACCTTTTGACGATGAAGCCAATCATCTATGTCCTCAACAAGAAGGCTGGTGGAAAAAATTTGGATGACTTAAACGACGAGCGCTATCAGCGCTTGATGAAATTATTCAAGGATACGGGTGCAAAGTATGTGATCGTCGATGCGGGCATCGAAAATGATTTGAAAGACATGTCGGATGCCGAAAAATCCGAAATGAAAGAAGGCCTGGGCGTGACCAAGGATGACGGTATAAACAATCTGATACGCGCCGGTTATGACATTCTCGGCTTGATCACGTATTTCACGACCGGTGAAGATGAGACTCGGGCCTGGACTATTAAAAATGGCTGGACCGCACCAGAGGCTGGCACCGCTATTCATGCCGATTTTAAAGAGAAATTCGTCAAAGCCGAAGTAATCCATTGGGATAAGCTGCTAGAGGCTGGTTCTTATGGCATCGCTCGCGAAAAGGGTTTTATCAAGACTGAAGGTAAAGAGTATGTCGTAAAAGATGGCGACGTAATTGAATTCAAAATCTAAAACCCCAAATTACAAATTTTGATATTGTGATATAATATCGGCATATCAATTTAATTGTCAAAATATGGAAAATAAACCAAAAAGTTGGGTATTGTGGGTAGGACTGGCGATCCCAGTCGTGATGATTGTCATTATTGCCATTTACTCCTACGTTCCTTCAGTCGTTAATACCAAATACGACTTCCTGTATTATTTGCGGGATTATTCAAACAATTATTGCGTGCCCGGTGGGGAAGTGTTTACGGTGAAAAATCAGCAGATAGCAATTGCTAGCACGACCCTTTTAGTAAAAGGATCCGAATGTCGATTTGATGCTGAAACCGATCCGCCAAGGATTTATCGCTACGACACGAGCAAGGATACCATCTTGACAATCACTTATGCTGATGCCAAGAAGTTGAAGATCGACAATAATCCTGTCTCACCTGACGGCGTCTCTGTCCAAAGAGGAGGCAATTATAATGCCGGCATTTTTGAGATATTCGGCGGGTATAATAACAGCTACAATCAGATGTACCTGAAGGCCGCCAATTCCAATGCAAGGCAGCTTAATATGGATACTGGCAATACTTATAATTTCATCTTGATCGGTTGGGTTGCCAGATGAGATAAACAAATTATTTATTAGATAATCATAATATTTATGGACAAGGAAAATCTGCTTAAAGAGATAAAATCGGCCATTGAGACTGGTTTGATAAGCACCAGCGACCTCGAGGCTGTTTCATTTCAAACGAGAGGTTCGCTTACCAGCAACGAAGACAATACCGTTGTCAAAAAGTTGGGTTTGTCAGAAGTTTTCTATTTTATAGGCGGTTTGGTTGTCCTCATCGGCCTGATAATCTTAGTCGCTCAAAACTGGCAATCTTTTCCTTTGGCCCTCAAGGTCTTGATCACACTCGGTATGGGTATTGGCTTCTATGTTTCGGCCTTCTTACTGTCTAAAACCGAAAATCTGAACAAGCTCGGGGTCATATTCTATTTTCTATCAGCTGTCTTGATTCCGTTCGGATACTTTGTTTTGTTTGCTGATCAAGTCAATGCTTCCAACGCCACTTTCTTTGATATTCTGGTACCAGCCTTGTGTTTGCTTCAATTTGGTATCACCCAAATGGTGACCAGGAAGAACATCTTTACTTTATTCAACGTTGTCTTTTGCACCTGGCTGTTTTTTGCCATTACGAATCCAATGATCAATGCCAGCTTTGGTGAGACCTTCCAACTTTACCGGGCATTCTTCGTCGGCATCACTTACTTGTTTATCGGTTATTTTTTGAAAATGAGTGGACGAATGTTTTCCGGCTATCTGAACTTTTTTGGCACCGTCGCTGTGCTCGGCTCGGGTTTTATTTTAAACGTCATGGCTTCTCCGGCCGGAAATGCCTGTATTGGCTGTGTTGGTGCACCCCAGGCTTCGGCTATCTGGACCTTGCTTTATCCGATATTGGTTGTCGCAACCATAATTCTCGGCGTCACTAAAATCAAGAGTTCCTCTTTCTTATTTGTCGGAACCATCGCGATGATCGCCTATATCATCCGCATCACCGGACAATATTTTACCGATACCATCGGTTGGCCGATCGCCCTTATCTTTCTCGGTATTGTAATTATGGGCTTGGGTTATCTCGCTTTTTATTTAAACCAAAAGTACATCAAGTCTGTAAAATAGAATTGTTTGATAGAATTTATTATTAAAAATACCCCGAGTCATTCCTGACTTTGGGGTATTGGCTTGTAATACGCGGTTAGCGGTGGGTCGGCTTGTAGTAAATCAGGTACCCGTTAAGCAAATCTATGATTGACTTGACGGCGATAACCTCCTCTGCTTCCATGCAATGGCGATGGGCGCTAATAATAAGGTTTTTGGTCAAGTCCTCCACCATTTTCCTTATCTCAGAGGATAAACCCACGGAATACAATTGGTCTAAACTCGTTGAAGAAATTTTATTTATTATTTTTTCTCCTTCAGCCAACAATTTGACATATGCATCCGACTTATCTTTCATAAGAGTCCCTTTCTGTTTTGTTCTGTGCCAACACTAAGATTATATAAAAAGACAGAATTGTCAAGGGTTTTGAATTTGTCGATTTTAGGGTATTATTCATAAATATGAAAGAATATAACCATCTGAAAATCGAGCCGAAATGGCGGAAAATTTGGGCCAAAACTGGCATAAATAAGACGCAAGAAAAATCCAGCCAGCCAAAATTCTACATTCTGGACATGTTTCCTTATCCATCTGGTGTTGGTTTGCATGTTGGCCACCCTCGCGGTTATATTGCTACTGATATTTATTCTCGTTTTATAAAAATGAATGGCTACAACGTTCTTCATCCAATGGGTTGGGATGCTTTTGGCTTGCCTTCAGAAAATTACGCAATAAAAAATAAGATCAGTCCTATCGTTGCTACCAAGACAAACATAAAAAGATTCAAAGAACAGATTTCGATTATGGGGTTGAATTATGACTGGAGCCGCGAAATCAACACCACAGATCCAGCCTATTACAAATGGACGCAGTGGGCTTTCTTGCAGATGTTTAAAAAAGGTCTGGCTTATGAAAGCAATGAACCGATCAACTGGTGTCCATCGTGCAAGACCGGCCTGGCAAATGAAGATCTCGAGGATGGCCACTGCGAACGTTGTGGTACTCTAATAGAAAAGAAACCACTGCGTCAGTGGGTAATAAGAATGACAGACTATGCTGATCGGCTGTTGGAAGACCTAAACGGCCTGGATTGGGCGGAGAATATCAAGGAATCGCAGAGAAATTGGATTGGTAGAAGCGAAGGGGCAGAGATTAGTTTCCCAATTTCTGTCATCCCAGCGAAAGCGGGGATCCAAAACGGGACAAAACTAGATTCCCGCCTGCACGGGAATGACAATGGGGGTATGATTACAGTTTTTACGACCCGCCCAGATACTTTGTTTGGCGTGACTTACGTCGTCTTAGCGCCGGAAAATAAACTAGTGGATGAATTGAGGTCAGAGATAAGGAATTGGTCGGAAGTGGAAAAATATCGCGACTTCGTCAAAGCCAAGACAGAGATAGAACGGACCGCGGCGGATAAAAACAAAACCGGTGTCGAATTGAAGGGTGTGAAGGCGATTAATCCGGCCAACAATGAAGAGGTTCCGATCTTTGTGGCGGACTACGTTTTGAATAATTATGGCACGGGCGCCGTGATGGCCGTCCCGGCGCACGATGAGCGCGATTTTGCTTTTGCCAAGAAATATGATTTGCCGATTAAGGAAGTAATCATTCCCGAAAGAATAGACAAAAGAAATCCGCCAGTCGCTGGAAAAGAAAAAGTGGTACGTCAAAATGTCCACGTGATAGTTAAAAATCCCAAGACGGGCCTGTATGTCGGTCTGAAATACAATAAGCACAATTGGACGACTTTCCCTATGGGCGGCGTTGACAAGGGTGAGGATATTATTGCTGCCGCGAAGAGGGAATTATTTGAAGAAACTGGCTACAAAAACGTCACCGGCGGGAAGATCCTCGGCGGACAGGTTCGGGCGGAATATTTTGCCGCGCACAAGGACCAGAACCGAGTGTCATATACCAATGCGGTTTATTTTGAATTGGTGAACGAAGAAAAAGAAGAAATCGGCGAGGCTGAAAAGGAGGAACATCAGGTAATTTGGCTGACGGAAAAAGATATCCACTCTGATTTGATGACTCATGCCGAAATGGATGTTTGGCTTGAGAGGTTGGCCGGAAAGATAGCTTATACTGGTGATGGAATAATGATCAACTCCGGAAAATTCAGCGATCTGCACAATCAAAAAGCGAAGAAGGGAATTACCGAGGCTTTTGGTCGGGAGAAAGTATCTTACAAGCTGAAAGACTGGGTCTTTTCTCGCCAGCGTTACTGGGGCGAGCCTTTTCCCCTTGTCCACTGCGGAAAATGCGCCATTAAAAAATACGACAAGGAAGCCAAGATTGCCCTTAACTTTTACTACGCCGATGTCTGGGAAGCTTTGAAAGACGGCACAAAAACTTTGGAAACCCGGGCTTTGAACCCCGAAGAAAAAGATCGCTATTTTGGCGACGTAAAGGTTGGTGATATTTTGAAATTTTCCTATCGTGACAAAAAAAGCAAAAAACTGAAAGACGAAAAACTGTTCAGGGTTAAGTCCAGAATCGTCTATAAGAATTTCGAAGAGCTGTTTGCCGATAAGGTCGCCCTGTCAAAACTCCACAAGAAAAATTATAAGAATGTCGCTGAGTTGGAAAAATCCTATGCCGCCTTTGGCAAGGAAAATCTCGACCGGATATTTAAACACGGCTTGGTGGCTTGGGATGTCGAACAGGTGACGGTCGCCGTGCCGGTACCAGAAAAAGATCTGCCGGTAAAATTGCCGGACGTGAAGTTTTACGAACCGACCGGAACCGGCGAGTCACCTTTGGCGGCCATCGCAAAGTGGGTAAACGTAAAATGTCCGGTCTGCAAAGGTCCGGCCAAAAGAGAGACAAATACGATGCCGCAATGGGCTGGTTCATCTTGGTACTATCTGCGTTATATTGATCCAAAGAACAAGAAAGCGTTGGTTGATAAGAAAAAGGAAAAATACTGGTCACCGGTCGATCTGTATGTCGGCGGCGGTGAACACAACACTCGTCACCTCATATACGCCCGTTTCTGGCACAAATTCCTTTATGATATTGGCGTGGTGAATTATAAGGAACCGTTCACAAAGTTGAAAAACCTGGGAATGATTTTGGGTACTGATGGCCGAAAAATGAGCAAGCGTTGGGGCAATGTGATCAACCCTGATGACGTGGTCAGGGATGTCGGGGCCGATACTCTGCGCGTCTACGAGAGCTTTATGGGTCCGTTTGATCAGGAAATCGCCTGGAGTACCGACAACATGGTCGGCTCAAGACGTTTCTTGGATCGGGTCTGGCGATTGCAAAACCGCGTCATAATTTCTAAGGAAGCAAATAAGGAATTCGAAGTCCTTTTACATCGGACGATCAAGAAGGTGACCGAGGATATTCTGAATTTTAGTTTCAATACGGCTATTTCGGCCTTTATGATCCTGACCAATGCCGCCGAAAAAACAGGGATTACCAAATCTCAATATGAGATTTTAATCAAACTGCTGGCACCGTTTGCTCCGCACATGACCGATGAGATTTGGGCAAATCTTGGACACAAAAAAAGCATTCACCTTGAGAAGTGGCCAGAGTTCGACGAAGCAAAGATCGTCCTGGAAAATATCACCATCGTTGTTCAGATCAACGGCAAACCTCGGGCCAATTTTGAAATCGGAATAAATCCAAAACAAGAGGATGTGGAAAAAACCGCTTTCAGCCTGCCGGAAGTCAAAAAATGGCTGGATGGCAAAAACATCAGGAACAAAATGTTCGTAAAAGGGAAGATCCTGATCATCAATACCGACTAAATTATTCACCACATACTGTACGTCTTGACAAAACGTTGACTATCGGCTAATATGCTGACATATTAATTGAATTAGACATTCATTATTATTAGTAAAAATAATTATGGCCACAGCTACAATTTCATTCAAACCAAAGCAGGTAACGAAAAAGTTGATCGGGGCTCTCGCAGAAAGATCACGCGATGTGATTACCCGACGATACGGTCTCGGTAAGGACTCTGAACAAATGACCCTTGACGCAATCGGCAAGATCTACGGTATTACCCGAGAACGAGTCCGACAGATTGAAAATCATGCCTTGGCCGTAATCAGAAAATCCAAGCAATACACCGAAGAAATACCGGTTTTTACTGAAATAGAAAACATCATCAGAGAACTCGGAGGGATCGTCGTCGAGCAGGATTTGCTTGATCACACTTCCAAAGACAAGTCGACCCAAAGCCATATCAACTTTCTCCTGGTCGTCGGTCATCCGTTCACCAAAATAAAAGAAGATGAGGATTTCAAGCATCGCTGGTTCATCGACAATCAATTGGCCGAAAAAGTCCACGGAGCGATCAAAAAACTCTACTCCAACCTCAAGGACGAAGATTTGATGTCCGAAGCGGATATGTTGAAGTCATTCTTGGAGCACATCGAAGATGTCTCTGAAAAATACAAGAACGAAGAAATCGCCAAGCGCTGGCTCACCTTGTCCAAGAAAATTTCCAAGAATCCATTGGGCGAATGGGGTAAGTCCGAATCTCCAAATATTAGCACCAAGGGCATGCGAGACTACGCCTATCTCGTCATTCGCCGACATGGTTCGCCAATTCACTTCCGCGAAGTTGCGAAGACCATCACTGAAGTTTTCAAGAAAAAGGCCCACATTGCGACCACCCACAATGAGCTGATCAAGGATCCACGATTTGTTTTGGTCGGCCGAGGCTTGTATGCTCTCGCTGAATGGGGTTATATGAGCGGAGTTGTCAAAGACGTAATCAAGAAACTGCTTGAAAAATACGGACCTCTCAACAAAGAAGAAATCGTCCAAAAGGTTCTCAAGGAACGATACGTCAAGGAAAATACGATTTTGATCAACCTGCAAAACCCTAAATACTTTAAAAAGAACAAGGAAGGCAAGTATGAGGTGGTAAGCAAATAACCAATATTTAAAAAACCGGCTAAGCCGGTTTTTTTATTGCCCAAGTTGTGGCAACGCATAAAGCGGTATGCTATAATCAGAGCAAATGTTTCTCGAGTTATTGATCAAATTGAATACGGAAATTCTGCCGCTGGTCTACAAGGTGCTATTTGTCCTGGCGCCTATTTATATCCCGTTTCTTCTTATCGTCGTGGCAGTAAAACTCTATGCCAAATATGTCCAACTGAAATACATTGCCAAACAGGAACCGATTTTGCTGGAAATCAAAATTCCCAAAGACATTCAAAAATCGCCCCTAGCCATGGAAATCGTCCTTGGGGCGATGCAACAGTCCGGCGCCGCGACCTACTCAGAGGCATGGCTTGATGGCAAGGTTGCTCCTTGGTTTTCTCTCGAGCTTGTCTCAATCGGCGGGGAAGTCAAATTTTTCGTCTGGGCCTCGGAAAAGAAATTCAAAAATCTCCTGGAAGCGCAGATTTACGCCCAATATCCGACCGTTGAAATATATCCGGTACCAAACGACAAGGACTATGCCAAACTTTTCACTTATGATCCGGCCGCCAATCAAATCTGGGGTATTCAGTACGGTCTCACGGGCGATGATGTCTTTCCAATAAAAACTTATACTGATTACAATCTCGACAAAGATCAAAAAGATGAATATCGCATCGACCCGTTGACCGCTGTGATTGAATACTTGGGTTCGATCGGTCCAGGCCAGCAAGCTTGGATCCAAGTCTTGATCCGCAAGCACGGCAAGATCGATCTCAAGATGCATTCTTTCAAAAAAGTTGATGACTGGAAGAAGGCCGCCAAGGCAAAAATCGAAGAAATCCGAGCCGAAGCAACACCCAAGCCAAAAAAGGAAGGCGAGTATCCGGGTTTTCCCAATCCAACCAAGGGTCAGATCGAGCAGATTGCCGCCATTGAGCGCAGCGTCAACAAAATGGCCTTTGATACCTGTATGCGCGGCTTTTATCTTGCTACCAAAGAAACTTTCAATCCGATTTACATTACCGGTATTATCGGCAGTATCAGGCAGTACAATTCCTCCACCTTAAACGGCTTCAAACTGAAAACCAAGACCGATGTCACTGATGCTTTCAAGGACTGGTGCACCGTCTTTCCGTTCCTAAATGATTTCAAGGATAAAAGGGTCATCAAGCTGAAAAAACTGATGTTCAATGCCTACAAACTGCGATCTTTTTTCTATCCGCCCTACAAGTATTATAAACAAGATCCCTTTATTCTTACCACGGAAGAAGTGGCGACCATTTATCACTTCCCAGGCAACGTCTCGGCAACGCCATCACTGCCAAAAATCCCTTCAAAGAAATCAGAAGCTCCTTCGAATCTACCCGTAAGCCAGAAATAATATGGATGAGCAACTCTTATTGCCGAAAGGTCTGTCTTGGTGGACGCGGTATAAAAAGCACGCAGCCTATTTTTTGCTGTTGCTGGTTATTTTGTTCGGGCTGTTCTATGCCAATTTTTTGTCGGCCCCAGTTTCTTTCCCAAAGAATTCACTGCTTACAATCCAAAAAGGCGAGACGCTTTCCGGCGTTGCGACGGATCTGGAAACGGCCGGCTATGTCCGATCGGGTACTGTTTTCAAGATTATTACCATCATTGTCGGCGGATCTAAAAGCTTGAATGCCGGAGATTACGTCATCACCCAAGATATCAATGCCATTTCTTTGGTTTGGAGGCTCACGCATTCTGATTATCAACTCTCAGAAACCAAAATCACCATTCCAGAAGGAATGGATGTCTATGAAATCGGAGATCTGCTGTCAAAGAGGCTGGGCAAGATAGACAAAAACGATTTCGCCAGACAAGCCAAGACTTACGAAGGATACTTGTTTCCGGATACTTACAATTTCTTGCCGAATATCACCACCTCGGAGGTTATTAAAATCATGAGGGATAATTTTGACCGACGCTTGAGCACGATAGAAAAAGACCTTTCTGCTTTTCACCAGACCAAAGCCGATATTATAAAGATGGCTTCGATTGTCGAAGAAGAGGGACGAACCACCGAGACCAGGCGGGTGATCGCGGGAATTCTATGGAAAAGATTATCTCTGAATATGCCACTCCAAGTTGATTCATCGTTTAAATATATTAACGGCAAGACGACCGAAACATTGACCCTAGACGATTTGAAGATCGACAGTCCGTATAACAGCTATCTATACAAAGGCTTGCCACCGACGCCAATCTGCAATCCCGGACTGGACTCCATCTCAGCCACAATCACTCCCATCAAGACAGCCTATTTGTTTTTTCTGACCGACAAGCAGGGAAATATGCATTATGCCAAGACCTATGAGGAGCATTTGAACAACAAGCTCTTGTATTTGAAGTAGGACACATCATTTTTTGTGGCCAAAGATTGTTTTGTATGGTATATAATTCAATTAATGAAAAGACCGGGAAGCAGAAAAATAAGCCGACTAGACAAAAAAACCCTTCCCAAAAAGGTGTTTTTCGGCATGTCCGGCGGTGTAGATAGCTCGGTCGGAGCCGCCTTATTGAAACAGGCCGGCTATGATGTGCACGGCGTTTTTATAAAAGTCTGGCAGCCGGATTTCTACGAATGTACTTGGCGCGAAGATCGGCTTGATGCCATGCGCGTCTGTGCCAAATTAGACATTCCTTTTTATACGCTGGACCTGGAAAAGGAATACAAGAAAGAGGTGGTGGATTATCTGATCGCCGAGTATGAAGCCGGCCGAACGCCGAATCCGGATGTCATGTGCAACAAGCACATTAAATTCGGCGGATTTTTTGATTGGGCGATGAAGCGTGGTGCCGATTACGTGGCGACCGGACATTATGCAAAAATCAAAATTAAAAAAATAAATCCTAAAAAGAAAGATGGGGAAATATTCCTGTTGGAAGCGGGGGATGATAAGAACAAAGATCAGAGCTATTTTTTGTGGACACTGACCCAGAAGCAACTTTCAAAGACGCTGTTTCCGGTTGGGAACATTGAAAAACCGGCGGTGAGAAAACTGGCGAAAAAGTTTGATCTGCCAACGGCAATAAAAAAAGACAGCCAGGGCATTTGTTTTATCGGCAAAGTCAGCATGGAAGAATTTTTAAAGCATTTTATCAAGGCTGAAGAAGGGAATGTCTTGAACGAAGCTGGCGAGATTATCGGCCGGCACAAAGGGGTAACATTTTACACCATCGGCCAGAGACACGGCTTTACCATTACCAAGAAGTCAACCAAAGACGATCGATATTTTGTCGTGAGCAAAAATCCGGACAAGAATACGATAACCGTTTCTACGAAATCCCTTTCCGCCAGCGGGAAAGATAACACCCAAATACATATCAAAAATACCAGCTGGACAACCGGACAACCACCGGAAATCGGCAAAAAATTTCAGGCCCGGATCCGTTATCGACAACCCTTAGAGGCCTGTGTAATAGAGGACGTTGGCGACAGCAGGGCCACCATAAGCTTTGTAGAGCCTCAGAAAGCCGTTACTGTCGGCCAATCCCTCGTAATATACGACGGTAAGGTTTGCCTGGGTGGCGGTATTATTGACTAATTGGCGCAACTGATAATTTTCGTGGTATAATTACCAGGAAAGTAATTATTAAATTATTAGCCAGTGGGAAAAAATAAATAATTTCTCACCTATATAAAATATGGATATAAACAACGTCGGTATGAACCCAATGCTAGATGGCGGTGTAAACAAAAAGACAATGTATATGTGGATCGGTATTGCCGTCGCAATTATTGTTGTCATACTCGGATTTTGGTATTTTGGCGGCAAGAACACGCCAGCAGTAACTGAAAATCCAGTCAACACCAACGCTTCCACCACCAATTTGGTTCCTAAAAAAGCCGTGACTCCGACCAGCACTCCTGATATTAATTTTGACGCCAAAGGCTAATCTTTATCATGTCACCCGAAATATATATAGTAAAAGCTGACGGTACCCGCGAGCTCTTTGACCGTGCCAAACTCGAACATTCATTGAGGAAAATCGGCACCGAACAAGACGTCGTCAGTCGAATTGTGTCCGAGATTACCGCTAATCTCTCCGATGGCAGCACCACCAAAGAAATCTACACCAAAGCTTTTGCTTTGCTGAAAAAAACTCAGAAAACCGTCGCCCTTCGCTACTCCCTCAAAAAAGCGGTGGCCGATCTCGGGCCATCCGGTTTTCCATTTGAAGAATACGTCGCTGAAATATTCAAATCTTTGGGTTATACAACAGAGACCGACGTCATTGTGATGGGTAAATGCGTCCCCCACGAGATGGATGTTGTCGCCTACAATGACACCGAACTGATAATGATCGAAGCTAAATTTCACACCGATTTTGGCGCCAAGAGCGATTTGAAAGTCGCCCTGTACATAAAAGCCCGCTTTGAAGATCTGGCAGGCAATACCTTTAAGTTTGGTGGCAAGGAAAGGAAACTGACCAAAGGCATGCTCATCACCAATACCAAATTTTCCAGCACGGCCATTCAATATGGCGAGTGCAATAATTTAAACATGGTTGGCTGGAATTATCCGCAGGGAAACAACCTGCACAACCTTATTGAGGGCCATGATCTGGTGCCTTTAACCGTTCTTACCAGCCTGACTCAGAGCGAAAAGAGAATGTTTATTGCCAGCAATATCGTCTTGTCCCGCCAGCTTGGCGACTACGGACTATTGAAACAGTTTGGCATAAGCGATGCCAAGGCTAAAATAATAATCAAGGAAGTTTACAGCTTGTGCAAGGATTGCATAAGTATCGACGAACTGAGTAAAATAAACACCTGATTTAATCGGCCAAGCCGGCATACAACCACCACAATCTCTGTGGATAAAGTGCTGTTCATAAGTTTGCCTCGCAGTATAATTGTATACAGAAATTTAGTTCCAACCCTGTATTAGAAAGGCGGTGTATATGAATAGTGTTGCTGAGAAAAAAGTTCTGCATCCGGAGTTATCTGAATTGCCGGATAAGTATAAACAGATCGCGCTAGTGGCTATCAATAGTCCGGTCAATCGTCATGCGGTCAGGGTAAGGCTTGGCTGGGATGATGCCCATCTGGACACGAGGATTGGTCAGAACACACTGATCGAACACCACGTCTTGAATGGCGGCGTTGGGCCGTTGGCTGAGGAAGCCCTGAAGTTCCTCAAGGAAAAGGGTTATCTGGGTTAATCAAGCAGGAAAAAGGCAAGGAAAATAATAGGGGTGTCCAACGAGGCACCCCTATTTTAATTCCCAAAAGTTAATGCAAATAATTCTTACTCCGGCATTTTATTTTAGACTTATTTATGCTATATTTTTGGAATGCAATCAAAAGAAATTCGCGAACGGTATTTAAAATTCTTTGAGAAAAGGGGCCACAAGATCATCCCTTCGGCCACCCTTGTGCCGGCAAATTATGAAATTCCCGACAAAGGATCTCTCTTCACCACGGCTGGCATGCAGCCACTTATCCCATATCTTCTTGGAACAAAGCATCCGGCCGGTACGCGCTTGGTAGACGTCCAAAAGTGCGTTAGAACGGGGGATATCGATGATGTTGGTGATAATCGCCATCTGACCTTTTTTGAAATGATGGGGAATTGGTCGTTGGGCGATTATTTCAAGAAAGACTCGATCGCTTGGAGTTTGGAATTTTTGACCAGCCGGGAAGAGGGCCTGGGTTTAGACCCAAGGAGACTATACGTAACGGTATTTAAGGGTGAGCCTGCCTCGACACAAGGCGGGGATGGTATTCCACGCGACGAAGAGTCTATCGATATCTGGAGAGAAAACTTTTCCAAGCACAATATTACTGCCGAGGTCTCTGGCGCAGACGAATACATTAAAGGCGAAATCAGAATCCTTCCGCTCGGCAAAGACGATAACTTCTGGATTGCTGGACAGACCGGCCCTTGCGGTGGAGATACGGAGATGTTTTATGACGTCCTCGGTGAGGAAAAAGGTGGAAAATTGGAAGGTAAATTTGCCGATCTGGTAAAGAGCGGACGTATCATCGAGATTTGGAACAACGTCTTTATGGAGTTCAACAAAACTGCCGATGGCAAGTATGAGAAACTAGCCAAACCCAATGTGGATACTGGTATGGGACTGGAGAGAACTACCGTGGTTATGCAAGGTAAGGCCAACGTATTTGAGACTGATTTATTTGAGGATATCTTGAATGTCATCAGAAAATCAGCCGCCAAACAGGATGAAAGAATAGAGAGAATCGTGGCTGACCACATTCGTTCCGCCGTGATGATTATTTCTGATGGTGTGATTCCATCAAACACGGAGAATGGCTATGTTTTGCGTCGGATTTTAAGACGAGCGATTAAATTCATTGACCAGCTAGGTATTCCAAAAGAAGGAATCTTTTCCATTACCCAAACGGCTATTGCTGGTCTCGCATATGCTTATCCAAGCTTGGATCAAAAAGAAACAGAAATTTTGGATGTGATTAAAAAAGAGGATGAGAAATTTCGACAAACATTAGGAATTGGCTTAAAAGCGTTTGAGAAAATATACAATTCATTTATTATCGAACAAAAAAACAATCCGAATTTCCAATTTTCTAGAGGTGATATTTTATTTAATTTGTTTCAAGAGTATGGATTTCCATATGAACTATCACTGGAAGAGTTGTATAATAGGGGAGTAAAAGCAGATCTGCTAATTACAAGAACTGAATTTGAGAAGGCTTTTAGAGACCATCAAATTATTTCTAAGGCCGGTTCAGAACAAAAATTTAAAGGCGGTCTAGCTGGTACTGGCGAAATGGAGACCAAATACCACACCGCGACGCACCTGCTCTTGGCCGCCCTTCGAAATGTCTTGAAAGCCGAAATTGTACAGAAGGGGAGCAACATTACCGCCGAAAGAATGCGTTTTGATTTCAATTGGCCAGAGAAATTAAATCCGGATCAGATAAAAGCCATAGAAGATTTGGTGAACCAGAAAATCCAGGAAAAAATTCCAGTAGAAATGATGGAATTGCCAAAAGATGAAGCCAAGAAAATCGTCACTACTCTGTCTTTTGATCTATCAAAATACGGCGATATCGTAAAAGTCTACAAGATAGGGGATTTCAGCACGGAATTTTGCGGCGGTCCGCACGTAGCAAACACCTCCGAGCTCGGTCATTTTAAAATTGTCAAAGAAGAAGCGTCGGCGGCCGGCATCCGACGAATCAAGGCGGTCCTCAGCTAAGTTATCCTCAGTATTTCATTTGTGAATAAAAGCGACTGGTATTATAATGTACTCATGTCGCTTTTTTCTTTTTCAAATCTATTCAAGAAAAAATATAACTACTCGCTGGTTTATGATATTCGGGGCGGCAGCGTTGGCGTCTCTATTGTAAAATTCGTTGCCGGCCCAGGATTTGATGTCCTCAAATCAGTGAGACAGCCCATCAGCATAAGTAACAATATCAGCACAGACCAATATATCAGGCAAATGGGTTCAGCCCTGGAAAAAGCTTCGGCTGAAATCCAAAAACACCTAATAGAAATCAACCTGACGCGACCCAAGGCAAAGATTCGCGTCGACAGGGGTTTTATATTCTTCTCTTCGCCTTGGTCAGCCTCGCAGACTATGGTCTATCGCTATACGACAGACAACGATACTATCATCACCCCGTCATTCTTGGATAAAATCTTCAAAGAGGAAAGTGCCAAGCTTCGATCAAGCCTTTCCGGAGCCAAGATTTTTACCGACATAAACTCGGTTGGCGACGTCATTGAGAAAAAAATAATCCAGGCGAAAATCAACGGCTACGTGATGGAGGATATCTTGAATAAACCAGCTCAAGATTTGGAATTGTCGATATATCTGACCGTCGTACCCCAGCAAATAATTTCTCAAATTGAAAATTCTATCAGCCGGCATTTTATTGTGGACGAATATTACCTGCACTCTCTTTCTCTGCCGCTCTATACCGTTACCCGCGACCTCTATCCTCACAAAGATGACTTTGTGCTGGTCGAAATCGGCTACGAGACAACCGAGATCATGATTGTGAGGGATAAAGTTATTGCCGGTCACGCTTCCATTCCCATGGGCCGCAACTTCTTTATCAAGGAAGTCGCAAGTAAGATGAAAGTCGGTCCGGAAATCGCCAACTCCATGATATCTCTGCACTGCAAGGGCGAGTGTGATGCTGGCGCAACCGCTGTTTTTGGCGACACTCTGAAATCACTCGTTGATATCTGGAGCAATAAGATCAAAGAAGTTTTTTCCAAATACATCGAAGAGATGTATATTCCCAAGTCCGTCTTTTTTGTCGCCGACAACGATTTTATCTGCTACGTGGCCGAGCATTTCACCAACAGCAAGGTGGATCAATATGGTATAATGGCTTCCGAACTCAAAGTCCTTCTGATTGAGAAAAATCAGCTCAGCAAAATATGCGGCAAGACAACCGCTGCCCAGGAAGACATGATTTTGCACGTTGAACAGCTCTTCTTGGATAAAATTTATAATATTTAAACATGGCAAAAAAATTATTAAACGACATACTGGTGAATGACAGCAAATCCGTTCGACGGATCAACATCGAAAAGGTTCCGCGAAAAAGGCTGCCCGCCCTAAGCGAAATCAGTCCGGAAATTCCGCCTATCAAAAGAGAACCGAAGGTTTTCAAGCTCAAAAACGTCCGCCGAGAAATCAACCCGCAGTTTTTTATCTGGGTGGTGGCGATTATTTCTCTCGTCGCGCTATTTTTTGGCATTTCTCTCGTCTTTTCCAAGGTAACAATCGAGGTGACCGCCAAAAAGACGCCAGTTCAGTTTGATAACACCGTTTACAATGCCCACCTGAATTCCTCCTCGACCAACTATCTGTCATATGAGGTGATGACTCTAAAAAAAGACGAGTTCGCCACCATCGAATCCACCGAAGAGAAACAGGTTAATCAAAAAGCGACCGGGAAAGTCATGCTCTACAATGAATACTCCTCATCAGCCCAAAGACTGATCACCAATACCCGTCTTGCCTCTGCCGATGGAAGGATCTATCGGCTCGTTAGCACGACAATTGTTCCCGGCTACAAGAAGGTGAGCGGCAAGATTGTGCCTGGCAGCATCGAAACCAACGTAATTGCCGACCAGGCCGGAGATAAATACAACTTAAAAATCTCCGATTTGGCTGGCGATTTCAAAATCCCCAGCTTCAAAGGAAGTCCCAGGTATAATTCATTCTACGGCCGAATTTCCAAGGACATCACTGGCGGTTTTATCGGCACTCAGAAAGTCATTGCCGACGATGTCTTAAGCAAGACCATCGATCAGCTGAAAAAAGACTTGCAGGCCGAAATAATAAAAGAAATGTATGCCGTCAGGCCCGACTCCTATATTATTTTCAATGATTTGTATTATATTAATTTTGAAAGGTTGCCAGACGGAAGCGATGGTAGCAGTGCCAAGATCGGCATGCGGGCAACTTTAAACGGACTGATATTCAATTCGCAAAAAATTGCCGAGTATGTTCTCCTGCAAACAAAGATTGCCTCTTCCACCAACCAAGTCGAGTTTATTCCGGATGATAACCTGGTTTTGCAGGTAAAAAACACCAACACCAACAAACCTTACGCGGAAAACAGCTTGCAAATATCCTTCACTGGCAAAGGGGAAATTAAGTGGCTGTACAACGAAAAGCAGCTTAAAATCGACTTGGCTGGCAAATCAGCTTCAGCCATACCCAAAGTGCTCAATAAATACTCCGCCCAAATATCTGATATAAAGGTATATTTTAGGCCAATCTGGCAGCGCTATATACCCGAAGACACCGCAAAAATCTTTATTAAAGAAAAAACCGACTAATTATGCACAGCTTGGGCAGATAATCACTTGACCGGAGCGGAAATATTTGCTATTATCCTAGGCGTTGTTTTGAAATGATGAATAATAAAAATAAACAAGTAGTGGAGGGCGTCGTCATCGAGGCATTTCCAAATACTTTATTTAAAGTAAAACTCGCACCTTACGGCGAGGAACTTCTGACGTTTTTATCTGGCAAAATGCGGATGAACCGTATCAGAATATTGATCGGGGACAAGGTTCTTATTGAACTCGATGAATATGGCGGTAAGGGTAGGATTACTAGAAGATTATAATCGACGCTTACGAGTGTCATTCCTCGCCGAAACGGGGATCCGTTATTTATAAGAATTTAAAAACATTTTCAATGAAAGTACGAGCATCTGTAAAAAAACTTTGTGCCCAATGCAAAATCGTCCGACGAAAAGGACGAGTCAATGTCATCTGCAAGACTGACGCCCGACACAAGCAGAGACAAGGCTAATATTATTTATCATTTTATATAAAAAACTAAACTATGCGTATTTCAGGTATTACAATCCCAGACAACAAGAGACTCAAAATCGGTTTGACGGTACTTTACGGTATTGGCTTGAACCGTGCCAAGACTATTTTGAAGGAAGCCAAAGTGGACGGCGAAAAAAAGCCGGCCGAAATCACCCCTGAGGAAGAAAACCAGGTCAGAAAGATCGTTGAAGTCCTTAAGATCGAAGGAGATCTCAAGCGAGAAATCGGTGCCAACATCAAGCGACTCAAAGACATCAAGTGCTACCGAGGAACAAGGCACACAAAAAAATTACCATCCCGCGGACAGCGAACCAAGACCAACTCTCGAACCCTAAGAGGAAACACCCGAAAGACCATGGGTACTGGTAGAAAAGCAGCGGAAAAGAAATAGGCGAAAATAAACATTATTAATAAATAAACTTATACGATGGGAAAAGTAAAAATTGCAAAAAAGGAAGAGGGAGCTGAAGCAGCGGCAACCACAGAAACAAAAAAAGTTCCTACTGGCGGGAAAAAGCGTGTGGAATCCGGCATTTTGTTTGTTGAATCCACCTACAACAACACCAAAGTTTCTGTCTCCGATACCAAAGGCAACGTTTTGATGTGGTCATCAAGCGGCTCTTTGGGTTTTAGAGGTGCAAAGAAGGGTACGCCGTTTGCCGCCGCAAAAATCGGCGAAACATTGGCCGCCAAAGCGCTTGAAATCGGACTCAAAGAAATCAACGTTATCGTCAAAGGCGTCGGTTCTGGCCGAGAATCAGCAATCCGAGGTTTTATTTCAAAAGGTTTTACCATCAATTCCATCAAGGATGTCACCCCGGTCCCTCACAATGGTCCAAAGCCAAAGAAACCACGACGAGTCTAAAAAATATTTTAATAAAATAAGCTATCAATACGAAAAATGTTAAATCGACCTAAATACAAGACAGCAAGAAGACTGGGCGCCAATGTCTTCGACAAGACAATGTCGGCCAAGTTTGCTTTGCGTGAGTCACGCCGAAAAATTGAGAAGCGACCAAAGGCTCGCAGTGAGTACGGTCTGCAGCTCCTCGAAAAACAAAAAGCCAAGACTCTCTATGGCGTGAGCGAGAGGGTGTTTTCCAAATACGTCAAAGCAATTTTGGATAAAAAGGGCGCTAACAGCCCAGAACAGCTGATGGCGGTCTTGGAATCACGATTAGACAACGTCGTTTATCGAATGGGCTTTGCTCCAACCAGACAAGCCTCACGACAGATGGTTGCTCATGGTCACTTTACCGTAAATGGCACCCGAGTCACCATCCCTTCATACAGCGTAAAGATTGGCGACAAGATCGCTATCCGCGACGGATCAAAAGCCAAGACTCTTTTCACCGGCCTCGATGAAAAACTGAAGACCTACAACTGGCCATCATGGTTGGCACTGGATATCGCCAAGAAAGAATGCAAGGTTCAAGGCCTGCCAAAGCTCGCCCCAACCGAAGTCATCTTCGATGGTGCCGCAGTGTTGAACTTCTACAGCAGATAATCGTATCGCTTTATTTTTAAAAATTTTATTAATTTAGCTAATTTTTTAACATATGTCAGAAAGCAAACAAGTTTTATTGCCTTCCAAGCCACGAATAGTATCTGAAGAAGGTTTTTCAGGCACATATGAAGTAGACGGACTTTATCCGGGCTACGGACACACTCTCGGCAACTCCCTCCGCCGAATTATTTTGTCATCTCTACCTGGCGCGGCTATCACTTCGGTAAAAATCAAAGGGGCTGATCATGAATTTTCATCGATCACTGGGGTCAAGGAAGACGTCATCACGATGATTTTGAACCTGAAAAAGGTCCGAATCAAGATGATCACCGAAGAGTCACAGGTTTTGGAAATAAAGGTCAAAGGCATCAAAGATGTCACGGCTGGCGATATTATTGTTCCTGGACAAGTAGAAATTCTGAACCCTGACCTTCATATCGCTTCTGTCAATGACAAGAATGCCGAGTTGAACATCGAAATCACCATTGAAAAAGGTTTGGGTTATGTGCCAAAAGAAATCATCCAAAAGGAAAGAGTGGAGATAGGCGCTATCGCTCTCGATGCCATCTTTAGCCCGATCCGCCGAGTGAATTACGAAGTTGAAAACATGCGCGTTGGCGATCGAACCGATTTCAATAAATTGAAAATGGTAATCGAAACTGATGGTACGATCCTGCCACGAGAAGCGCTGGAAGAAGCGATCATGATCATGATCAACCAGCTCAAAGCAATTGTCGGCTTCAAGGAGCCAGAAGTCGTCGTCGAAGAAAAGAAAGACGTCATCACCGAGGAGAAAAAGGAGGACGACACAGAATTCTTGAAAACCAGGATTGAAACCTTGGATTTGTCAGCACGAACCATCAACGCCCTTTCAAATGCCAACATCCGAACCATTGGCGGACTCGCTCGCAAGAAAGAGTCTGACCTTGAGGATTTGGAGGGTTTGGGTGCAAAGGGAATTCAGGAAATCAAGAAGTTGTTGTCAAATTACGGCATCACTTTGAAATAATTTATTAATAATTTACCAAAAGAATGATTCACGGACACAAAATAAAACAGCTCAGCCGAGAGAAAAACCAGAGAAATGCTCTGATCAAGACTTTGGCTGTCTCCCTGGTGCGAGATGAAAAAATCAAAACGACCGAAGTCAAGGCAAAAGCATTGAGACCATTTATCGAAAGACTGGTCACCAAGGCCAAGGCCGGAGATTTGGCGGCAAGAAAATTGGTCAGCGAGAAGCTCGGACCGGTCACAGCCAAGAAAATGGTAGAAAAAATTGCCCCAAAATTTAAGGATCGAAACGGCGGCTATACCAGAATTACCAAGCTTGATACCCGCAAGACCGATGGGGCAAGAATGGCTCAGATAGAATTTGTATAAATCTAAATACTTACAATGAATAACACATATACAATTGATGCAACCGGAAAGAAGTTGGGCCGCCTAGCTAGCGAAGTCGCCTCGATCTTGCTCGGCAAAAAAAACCCTGACTTTGAAAAGCATTTGGTCGCCAACGTCAAAGTCACTGTCACCAACGCTTCCAAAATGGATATTACCGAAAGAAAGGCCCAGAGCCAGATGTATCGAAGATATACCGGTTCACGAGGCGGTTTGCGCGAAGAATCCTTGGGAGAAATGGCTGCCAAGAAAGGATACGGATCAGTCCTGGAAAAAGCGATTTCCGGAATGCTTCATAACAACAAGCTCAAGTCGAAGATGCTCTTAAATTTAACTATCAGCGAATAATATGTCAGAAACAACAGAAAAAAAGTATATTGGTGCCGTTGGACGACGAAAGACAGCGATTGCTCGCGTTCGACTTCAACCAGCAACAAAAAGTAGCCTGACCATAAACGACAAATCAGTCGAGGAATATTTCAAGACTGACATGCTTCGACACACCGCAACTGAGGCAATCACCAAATTAAAATTGGATCAGAAATTTGCGATTACCGTGGTGGTTTCTGGTGGGGGAATCAGCGGCCAAGCCGTCGCTGTCCGACACTCGATCGCCCGCGCTTTGAATGAATACGACGCCGACCTCCGAAAGAAATTAAAGAAAGCCGGCTTCCTCGAGCGAGACCAGCGTTCAAAAGAGCGCCGAAAGTTTGGTCTCAAGAAAGCTCGAAAGGCGCCACAGTGGTCAAAGCGATAAAGATACTCAAAAAAATCCGACAGAACGTCGGGTTTTTTGTAACCTTGATTTTTGTCCGGTTCGTGGTAATATCATTCTTGGCTTCCAAGAGGGCGTGCTTAATGATCGGGGAGGTGCATCGCGGCTACGTTGCGACACCTAAGATCTGATCTATCAGCACTCGGAAAGAGGCAATCGGCGGATTAGATACCCGCCATATATGAATCTGGAGAATGCCGCTCCCCTCGAACTTTCACGGGGACAATGTCGGCCGTAATTATAACGGCCCTGGTATAGGTAGCTCCGACTTACTCGCCTTTTTCACCTCTTGGTGGCCACCATTTTACCGTCGCTTCAACAAGTGACGGTTTTTTTATGCTATAATTCCTACAAATTTAAATATATGAAGCAATTTTTCCAATATATGAGCAAGTTTGATGCTACTTTAGTGGTTTTGTTATTACTAGCCATCATTCTTAGAGGCTTCGGAGGTGATCCGTCATCAATAATCGGCACGGTCAGCGACTATTCTCTATTTATTACAGCCATCCTCGGCACCGCACCCGTCCTATATAGCGCCTACAAGGCTTTGATCAACAGAAAAATTTCCGTTGATCTCCTGGCAAGCGTCGCTTTAATATTTTCACTCTTTACGCACGAATGGTTATCGGCTGTTTTTATCAACCTGATGCTCGCTTCAGCGAGGGTTTTTATGTCTTACAACGAAGCCCGCGCCAGAAAAAATATCGACGGTTTGTTAAAGCTAAAACCGACAAAGATAAAAGTTGAGCGTGGCGGAAAGATGTTGGAAGTCCAACCAGCAGAAGTAATGATCGGCGATTTTGTCTTGGTCGACCTGGGCGAGAGGGTGCCAGTTGACGGCGAAGTGGTTGCCGGGACAGCCGATGTTGATCAGTCCGCCTTGACGGGTGAATCCCTGCCGGTCAGCAAAGAAAAAGGCGACAAGGTCTGGAGCTCAACCTTGATTTCCAGCGGGCACCTGACTATCAAAGCTGAAAAGGTTGGAACGGAAACGACGCTAGAAAAAATAATCGAAATGGTAGAAAATGCCCAGCTGGAAAAACCGGACGTCCATACGGCCGCAGAGAAATTTGCCACTTGGTATCTGGTGACGGTTTTTATTGGCGCCATTCTTTTGTTCCTTTTTGGCTATGATATCAAGGTCATACTCGCCATCATGTTGGTCGTCTGTGCCGATGATGTCGCCGTCGCCGTACCACTCACTTTTCTTACGGCGATTAGCTATTGTGCAAAAAAGGGGGCGATCGTGAAGGGTGCGAGCTACCTGGAAGCTTTGGCCCAAGTGAAAGTTATTTTTGTCGACAAGACCGGAACGCTCACCAAAGGAAACTTGAAAGTGGAGAAATTTGAATGTGCCGGCATCACTTGTGAAGATTTCGTCAGCCTGGCCAAAACCACAGCCGAGCAATCGGATCATCCCATATCAAAAGCCATCCTTGAATATGCGAACGGAAATTATAATTCTACCGATGAGGAGGTAAAATCTACCCGCGAATTGCCGGGCAAAGGCGTCCTTGCCGACATTGGCAATAAAAAAGTCATACTAGGACGTCCGTCTTTTGCCAGGGAATTTGGCTTTGTGATTGATAAAGATTTACAGGATAAAATCTGGGCCGAGGAAGACAAAGGTTTTAACGTGACCGTGGTCGGCGTCGACGGGAAAATAATGGGTTATTTTGTCCTGGCCGATGAGTTAAAGGCGAATATTGCCGAAAATATTGCCGAGCTAAAGAAATTGGGCGTAGAAAAAGTCATCATGCTGACCGGTGACAACGAAAGAGTCGCCAAAAGACTCGCCCAAAAACTTGGCGTCACAGATTTCTATCCCAACCTTCTGCCGGAACAAAAACTAGCCTACATAAAAAACGAGTTGAATTCGAAATACAAAGTCGCCATGGTGGGAGACGGGGTCAATGATGCGGCTTCGCTTTCACTAGCTGATGTCGGAATCGCGATGGGTGGTATCGGTATGGATGTAGCTATCGAATCAGCGGACATCGTCCTAATGAAAGATGATTTTTCCAAAATTGCCGAACTGATGCGCGTCTCCAAATACACCCTAAAGATCGCCAACCAGGATTTCTGGATCTGGGGGGCAAGCAATATTTTCGGCCTCGGTTTAGTTTTTTTTGCAAAACTCGCCCCGACCGGCGCCTCACTGTATAATTTCCTGACCGATTTTCTTCCCCTGATCAATTCGGTCCGCATCTTCTCGCTATATATCCGCCGCTAAGAAATTATAAATAAGTCTGCTATAATAGGTAAATTATTTTTAAATTTTCAAACCCATGAATATCATTTTCCTCGACACCGAGACGACCGGCAATGATCCCAAAAAAGACCGCTTATGCCAAATCTGCTATCGAACAGGCGACGAGGTTTGTTCTGAATTTTTCAAGCCGGAAATACCAATATCGGTCAAAGCGATGAGCGTGACCCACATCACCAACAAAATGGTAGCAGATAAGGAAGCTTTTTTGGGTAGTGAGATGGCGAAAAAACTGCAGAAGTTACTCGCTGACGGGGTATTGGTCGCCCATAACGCCAAATTCGATATCGCGATGCTTGAGTCCGAAGGCATAAAGGTCCCGCAATTCATCTGTACCCTGCGAGTCGCCAGATTTTTGGATCCCAAGAATTCCATTCCGGAATACGGCCTCCAATTCTTGAGATACTTCTTGGATTTGGACGTTGACGGCCTGGCTCATAGCGCTGAGGGCGACGTGAATGTCCTGTGTGCCGTTTTCCAACGGCTACTGGCCAAAGTAAAAGAAATCGAAGGGGACGAGGAGAAAGCCATTAAAAAAATGATTGAGATTTCTAAAACACCGACCATTTTTAACCGCTTTAATTTCGGCAAATATAAAGACAAATCACTTGAAGAAGTCCTGGCTTCTGACCGAAGATACTTGGAGTGGCTTTTAAACTCAAAACTTGAAAACGAACAGGGTGATGAGGATTGGATTTATACCCTCAGACATTACCTGAATAAATGATTTTTTGATTTTATGTGATTTTTTGCTATAATCCGACTTATGAATAATGATGACAAAACAATAGACCCAAAAGACGCTGATATGGAGGAGTTAGACGAGGTCGTCTATGATGCCACCATAGATAGCGACAACATGTCCGATCCAAAGGAAAAGATTGCCAAACTTAAGGCTAAAATCAAGGAATTGACCGCCCAGAAAGACGAGTATATGAACGGCTGGCAGAGGGAGCGAGCGGATTTTGTGAATTTTAAAAAACGCGCCGAGGAAGAAAAAAAAGATTACATCAAATTTGCCAATGAAAACGTTTTGATGGAAGTCCTACCGGTACTTGAAAGCTTTGATATGGCTTTTATGAACAAGGAACAGTGGAATTCTGTCCCGCAAAACTGGCGAGTCGGCGTGGAATACATCCACCAACAGCTGGTCAAAATACTAGATGAAAATGGTCTCAAGGAATTCGTGCCCAAAGCCGGAGATATTTTTGATCCCAAACTGCACATTGCCGAAGAGGTGATAAAAGCAGACAAAAAAGAAGACGACGGGAAAATAATTTCTGTAATTAAAAAGGGTTATAAAATGAGCGACCGCGTTATCGTTGCTCCAAAGGTGACGGTCGGCGAGTGGAAAGAATGAAAAATTTTGGAAATATGCTATAATAGGGACATGTTAAGCGTCGTCAAACAGCCAAAATACATAGAAAAATTGGTTACTTTGCCAAACGGTAAGGTAGTTTTGGTGGTGTTTGAACTCATATCGCAGAACGGCCGAATTATCGCCAAGGCGATCTCTGGAAAAGTTGTTACTGAAGTATTTTCCCAAGAGGAAATACTCTGTTTGCCTTGCGTTAAAACCTCTTCAGATTTTGTCCCCGTAAAATCTACAATCTATCATCTACTATCTACTTTCGTCAGAGATTTTAGTTTTACAATGAGCCAACCGACTCGTGCTCCAAGTTTGTAAGACATCTTAAAAATTAAGGTATTCCTTTTTCTTAGCACGATAATAATTTTGTCGCCACAAAATTATTTCTCTACTCCCTCGATTTTCTGGTGAAAATCTCGGTCCGTAAGGCACGAAAAAGAAACACCTTACTTTTTTGATACTCTTTTATTAAATTTAATCTAAATAAAAATAAACATGTCTAAAATAATCGGAATCGATCTAGGAACTACTTTCTCGGCTGTAGCCGTAATGGAAGGAGATTCCCCAAAAATCATTGAAAACATCGAGGGGTCCAGGACAACCCCGTCGATTGTCGCCACCGCCAAGACTGGCGAGCGACTGGTCGGCCAGCTGGCAAGACGCCAAGCCGTAACCAATCCCAAAAACACCATCTTCCAAATCAAGCGCTTCATGGGCCACAATTACGAAGATCCGGGCGTTCAAAAAGATAAAGCCGGGGTATCGTTTGAAATCCAGAAATCTGGAACGGGCGGGGTAGAGGTAAAGATGAATAACCAGAATTTCAAGCCGGAAGAAATTTCAGCCATGATTCTTCAGAAGTTGAAGAGCGACGCTGAGACCAAGCTTGGTGAAAAAATTACCGACGCGGTCATTACCGTTCCAGCCTATTTCAACGATTCGCAAAGACAAGCAACAAAAGACGCGGGGACGATCGCTGGCCTGAACGTTCTGCGTATTATCAACGAACCGACAGCCGCGGCTCTCGCTTATGGTTTCAACAAAAAGAAGGATGAGAAAATCGCCGTCTACGACTTTGGTGGCGGTACTTTCGATATCTCCATTCTCGAAGTTGGCGCGGATATCGTCGAAGTAAAATCGACTGACGGAGACTCTCACCTTGGCGGTCGCGATATCGATCGAAAGATAATGGATTGGATTGCCGAAGAATTCAAAAAGGAAAGCGGCATTGACGTTCGCAAGGACACCCTCGCTCTTCAGCGCTTGGACGAAGCCGCCGAAAAAGCCAAAATTGAGCTTTCAACAGCAATGGAGACGGAGATCAACATTCCATTCATTACTTCCGATGCCAACGGCCCTCGACACCTACTGATCAAAATGACTCGAGCCACTTTGGAAAACCTGGCCAAGGAATATATCGAACGATCAATCATGATCACCAAGCGAGCCCTCGAAGCTTCGCCATTCAAAATGGGTGAGATCAACGAAGTCTTGATGGTTGGTGGCCAGACCAGAATGCCAGCCATTCAAAAAGCGGTGAAGGAATTGTTCGGCAAGGAACCAAACCTTTCGATCAATCCCGACGAGGTGGTGGCACTCGGTGCGGCTGTTCAGGGCGGAATTCTGCGAGGCGACGTGAAAGACATTCTTTTGCTCGACGTCATTCCGCTTTCTCTAGGTATTGAGACTATGGGTGGTGTCGCGACAAAACTGGTAGAAAGAAATACGACCATTCCAACAACCAAAAGCCAGGTCTTTTCAACCGCCGCTGACAATCAAACATCAGTGGAAATTCACATCGTCCAAGGTGAAAGAGCGATGGCTTCTGACAACAAAAGTCTGGGCCGATTTATTCTTGATGGTATTCCACCAGCTCCACGCGGCATGCCACAAGTGGAAGTCTCATTTGATGTCGATGCCAACGGTATCTTATCGGTGAAAGCCAAAGACAAGACGACTGGCAAAGAACAATCGATTCGTATCGAGGCTCGTTCTGGCTTGACCGATGCTGATATCAAAAAGATGCAGACCGAAGCCGCCGCCCACGAAGAAGAGGACAAGAAAAAGAAAGAGACAGTCGAGGTAAAAAATCATGCTGAACAGACGGTCTACATGGCTGAGAAGGCGATAAAGGATAACGGCGGAAAAGTTACGCCAGAAATCGTTAAGGCAGTGGAAGATAAAATTGCTGACTTAAAGAAAGTCAAAGACGGAACGGATATTGAAGCAATCAAAAAGGCGATGGATGAAGTCTCAGTCGAATTGCAAAAAATCGGCGAAGCGATGATGAAGGCCCAGCAGGCACAAGGCCAGACAAATCCTCAAGCTGGTGAACAAGGTGGGGAAGGAAAGAAGGATGACAATGTGCGAGATGCTGATTTTACCGAAGAGAAGAAATAATTAATAGAATACCAAGGTCTCTCCTTGAGGAGGAGTCCGCGACGGGAAAGGTGAGACCTTGGGATTCAAAAAATAAATGCCCAAAGACTATTACAAGACCCTTGGTGTTGATAAAAACGCCACCAAAGACGACATAAAGAAGGCTTTCCGCAAATTGGCCCACGAATACCACCCTGATAAAGGGACGGGAAACGAGGCTAAATTCAAGGAAGTTAGCGAGGCTTATAGTGTCCTTTCTGACGATCAAAAGCGATCGCAGTACGATACTTACGGATCGGCCGGACCAGGCCCTGGCGGGGCTTATGGAGGCCAATACAGCCAAGGTTTTGGTGACTTTGGCGGCTTTGATTTCTCTCAATTCAACCAAGGTGGAAATGGCCAGGGTTTTGAATTTGACCTCGGTGACATTTTTGGTGATTTCTTTGGCGGTGGCAGCGGCGGTCGTCGAAAAGTGAAGAAGGGGAAAGACATACACATTGATATGGACCTGACTTTTTCTGAATCGATTTTTGGCGTGGAAAAGGAAATTCGCCTGACAAAAAATTCTTTCTGCCGAGACTGTGAAGGGACCGGCGCCAAACGCGGTTCACCGACCCAAACCTGTTCTGACTGCAACGGTCGCGGTAAAATCAAGGAAACCCGCCGAACTATCTTGGGTGCCGTCGTAACAGAAAAAGTCTGTCCGAAATGCGACGGGGCAGGCAAGACTTTCAGTGAAAAATGCCCGACTTGCCACGGACTCGGAATAAACAAAGACCAGCAGGCTTTCAAGATTAAAATCCCGGCGGATATCAATGATGGCGAGACGATGCGAATGTCCGGCGCCGGCGAAGCGATTGCTGGTGGCGTGGCCGGAGATTTGTATGTTCAGATTCATGTCCGAAACGACAAGTTGTTCAGCCGGGAAGGAAAAAATCTCGTGACTGAACTGACAATAAAACTGTCTGACGCCATGCTTGGTGCCGAATACAATCTCAAGACTCTTGATGGCGACATGAGGGTCAAAATTCCCGAGGGAATAAAGTTTGGCGAAATCTTGCGCATTAAAGGCAAGGGGATCCCCCGCGAACGCGACGGACGAGGGGATCTGCTGATCAAGATCAACATTCAGATGCCAAACCGTTTGTCACGAACAGCCAGGAAAGCGATTGAAGATTTGAAGAAGGAAGGCTACTGATAATTTAAGAAGGCGGGGTTTACTGCGTAAACCCCGCCTTTGTGCTATAGTAGCGCGCGGAAAGGAGGTGAAGAATGATCAAAAAATCACCCATCGTACTTTGGCAATTAGCTGTCGGGTATAGCATCAAGGCTTTGTCCTTTTTCTTTTTGGTTGTCCTGATCTATCCAGTCCTCCTGCTTTCTTTGGGAAAGTTTTGGGGTAGCTGTTTTTCCCTGGTCACGACGATCGTCACATATTATGTAATAGCATTTATGTATTTCCGATCAGCCAAAGACTGGCTGGGCATAGAATTGATTAAAAGCTTGAAAGATCGTCCATCAAGGGGCTTGCTGCAAAACCTGGCGAAAGAAATTTTGAAGAACGGCGACGTAGTGGCTGCCTTGGTCTTACCGGTCTTCTTCAATCCGATCGTTACGGTAATCTATTTGCGCAAGGGCGCTTGGAACTTTGGCCCGATCAAGAAAAAAGACCGCCTGACAATAATCGCCAGCTCGACGGTTTTCTCGGTTTTGTGGCTAATTGTCGTGATAACCGGCATGTCTCTCTATGACATCCTCAAGCACAAATTGACCTGTGGCCACCAGTAGCCGCCTCCAACCCTAGTTGAGTGGCGGCTTTTAATTTGCTATTATTGCCCGATGGATAAAAACATAACAAAAACGTTACTTTCTGGAGTCAAACCGACCGGCCGACCGCATATCGGCAACTATTTTGGCGCAATGAAGCAGTTCGTCGATAACCAGGACAGCCACGACAGCTATGTTTTCATTGCCGACTATCATGCGATGAACATGATTCAGAATGGCGAAGAACTCCGCCAGGGCACCCTCGATATTGTCTTGGATTATTTGGCAATCGGTCTCGACCCTAAAAAAGTCTGCCTCTTCAAACAGTCGGACGTACCGCAAGTCACCGAACTTTGCGTGATTTTCAATACCCTGACTACCATGCCATACTTGATGCGCGCTCACGCCTTCAAAGATGCTGAAGCAAAGAACAAAGAAATAAATGTCGGGACTTTCGATTACCCGATCTTGATGGCAGCGGATATTTTGATTCAGGATGCCGATGTCGTGCCGGTCGGGCGAGACCAGAAACAGCATGTCGAATATGCCCGCGATACCGCCGAAAAATTCAACCGTATTTTTGGCCAAGGCGAAGAGATATTCAAATTGCCTGAACCGCTCATTTTGGCCGATGTGGAAACTGTCCCCGGAATAGACGGTCAGAAAATGAGCAAGAGCTACAACAACACCATCCCGCTCTTTGCCGAAGACGAGGAAATCAAGAAGGCCTGCCTGTCGATTGTCACCGACTCATCCGGCGAACTGCCAAAAAATGTCTACGCCATTCACAAACTTTTCCGCGATGAAGACTACCTTAAGAAACTTTACGAAGAAAACAAGGGCAAATACAAGATTCTCAAAGAAGCCCTGATGGCTGACGTGATTGCTTTTGTCACGCCGATCCGCGAACGACGAAAGGAACTGGCAAAAAATATTCCGGCTGTTCTTGAAATACTCAAGGAGGGTGGCAAAAAAGCCAACGCTCGAGCTGAGGCCAAGATGAAAAAGGTGCGGGAAGTGATTGGGGTCAGTTTATACTAAACCTATAACCATATAAATAATGGAAAGAAAAAATAAAAGCTGGACAAATTTCAAGCGTCTCTTCTTGAACGTGTGGACGTTTGGCAAGTTGTCTTATAAGGAAATGCCATTAGCAACCTCGATAATTATTTTAATGGCTATTTTAGCTGGTGTATTCCCCGTAGTGTTATCTAAGGTTTTCGGTTATCTCATTGACTCAATCACAACCTTTATCAAATCTGGTCAGATTAATAATGTTTGGCAAATTCTCGCCCTGTATATTGCTACCCGTACGGCATTACCACTCGTCGATACATATGCAAGTTATAATTTCAAATATTGGTTTATCAACTTTACCAACTTTTTAGACCTCTACACCATCAGAAAACGCGGTGAGGCCGATATCGCCCATATTGAAGATCCATCATACCAAGATCTCACCCAAAGAGCCTTTAACAACGGTACTTCGCCAATAATCAACATAATGGATATTGGTCAACAAAATATCCAGCGTTTTGTGTTGTTCATTGGTAGTGCGTTTGCAATACTTTTCATTGATTGGAGAATATTTACCATTACATTAATATCTTCAATCCCTAATTTTATTGTTGAAGTCTATTATGGCGGGGGCAGTTGGGGCCTCTTTGCGGAAAATTCTCGAGAACAAAGACGACACTTGGATAATCGGACATTCTTTACAAATAAATTTCGGGTGATTGAGGCAAAGCTCTTCCAAATTCATGATTTCTTCCTTGCTTCATCAAAAGACATTATGGATCGTTTTCTTGGCAAGCAAATGCAACTTGAAAAAAGAAGGTTTGCTTATCGGTTTTTAACCGAAATATTAGCAAACGCTGGAATTTACTTATCGCTTGCCATCGCCATAAAAATGACTCTGACAGGTGCGATCACAATCGGTACGGTTGTTTTTCTTTTTACAGCTATAACAAATCTTAATGGTGCTTTTTCCGCTTTTCTTTTAATGCTCGCTCGTCAGCTGGAAAGAAACCTGTATGTGAATGACATTGTGGACTTGCTCGCTACCAAACCGGTAATCAAAACCCCCTCAAAGCCAAAGAGATTATCCGCCAAAGAGAAGACAGTTATTGAATTCAAAAATGTCTCATTCAAATATCCCAAACAAGACTCACTCGTCCTCAACAACATTTCTTTTGAGATTAATCCTGGCGAAAAAATCGCTTTTGTCGGCCACAACGGTGCCGGCAAGTCGACAATCGTCAGGCTTCTTCTGCGAATACACGACGCAACGGAAGGGGAAATACTCATCAACGGCATAAATATCAAGGAACTAGACCTAAGCCAATGGTGGAGCAGGCTGGGGGTTTTAATGCAAGACTACGGCGGTTTCCAATTTTTAGCCAAAGAAGCCATCGCTATTGCGGATAACACCAAAAAGCTGGATATCGACAAAGTAAGATTGGCCACCAAACAAAGCACCGCGGCTAATTATATTGACCAATGGAAAGACGGCCTCGACACAATGATCGGCGTTGAATTCGGCGGCGAAGAATTATCAAAAGGTGAAAAACAAAAAATGGCTTTGGCTAGAATCTTTTACCGCGATGCTGATATCTATGTTTTGGATGAACCAACAGCGGCCGTCGACGCCCCATCTGCCTCCGAGATTTTTAGGAACATCGAAAACCTATCCGAAGAAAAATCCGCCCTGCTTATTTCTCATAATTTCGCCACAATCCGTCGCGCCAACAAAATCTTGGTCATGGAGCACGGGAAAATCGTCGAAGAGGGGACGCACGAGGAATTAACGGCCAAGCAAGGACTCTACAACAGCCTGTATAACCAGCAGAAGAGTGAGTATGAATAAATTTTAAACTCCCAAAAAACAAAGCCGGGGTCATTAGACCTCCGGCTTTTTATAACGTATCATTTTCACGAACCAGTGAAGGGCAGGGGCTTGTCCCATTCGCCATCCAAAAGACCAAACTGCACCGCTTCGGCCGCCATCATCTCCCGATTTTTCACGCACTCCTCGGATATCACCTCGCGAGTCTTGTTTGTTTTTTTGCACAAGATCTCGTAGAGATGGGCCTGGGATTGTTCCAAATCTTTTCTCAACTCCGCAATTTTACTGTCATCGCGAAGAGTATCGAGACCGACCCGGCGGGTGTTGATATGATGGATCAGCACCCGGGCGTGATGCGTAGCAAAACGTTTGTCACAAGCCTGCAAGATCACCGCCGCTATCGAGGCTGCCAATCCCGTGACGATGCCGGTTTTCTTACCCGGATACGTCACTATAAGATCATAAATATCCAAACCGGTAATGACTTCACCGCCATTGCTAGAAAAGATGATCATTATGTCCGGGCAACCCTTGCAATACAATTCGGCCATCGAATTGCGAAAATACTTGAGCATATCGCCGTTAACCTCGCCAGCGACAGCCAAAACCTTGCGATCGAGCAAACCAGTATAAATATCATTATTCGCCATAAAGACCTCCTTTTTTCTTGTTTAAGATTCAAACAATACAATAACATAAGGTGATAAGTTGTCAATATTTGATATATGTCATATATTGTTATATTATTCAGTCTAAAGGTGATAGGTTGCAAACACAGCCTTGGCTGAATCGATATGGATCGGAGAGGCTAAACCTGGGGAAGAACATTTTTCTGTCATTCCTGCGAAAGCAGTAATCTAGAAAATAAGTAGAACCCCGTAATGAGTCATCCCACGTCGCCAAAAGCTATGCGGGACAAGAAAGTGAGGTGGCACCGCGAACTCGTTCGCCCTCGCAAAAAATCAAATTTTTGATTTTTTGCGAGGGCGTTTTGTTTTTAATAACTAATAAAAAAAACAATGAAAACAGGAATATACAAACATTCAAAAACCGGAAATTTATATAAGGTACATTTCGTCGCCAAGCATTCGGAAACCCTGGAAGATCTGGTGGTTTACGAAGCTCTATATGACAATGAAAAATCAAAATTCTGGGTTCGACCAATAACAATGTTCGAGGGGATTGTAACCGTCGAAGGCAAGCAGATGCCCAGATTCCAATTTGTTAGTGAAAAATAATAATAAAACCTATGGCCATCAAACCAAAATGCGACAAATGCAATACCGAGCTCAAGGATTATGGCGGGATTTTATTGAGTCCGCCGGATATTGACCATCGGGTCTATAAATATCATCTATGCGCAAACTGTTGCAAAAAGATAGAAAAATTATTAAAGATTAACAAAAGATAAAAATGCAAAGAACATATATAAAAGAATTAGCAGAAAAGGTTGGAAAAGAAGTGCTGATTAAAGGCTGGGTAAATGTCCGGCGTGACCAAGGCAAGATGATCTTCTTGGATTTTCGGGACATGACCGGTATCATCCAGGGTGTTATTCTGCCTAATCAATCGGAAGCCTTGGAACAGGGCAAGAAACTACGCCAGGAATTTGTTGTTGAGGTTAGCGGAAAAATAAACGAGCGTCCTGAAAGAAACAAAAAAGCTGGAGTTTTAAACGGTAACATAGAACTTGAAATACTAAGAATCGATATACTCGCAGAGGCAGCCCCATTACCTTTTGACATGTCGGTTGATGGTTTTAATCTAGATCTAATAACCGAACTTGATAATCGTGCCCTTACTCTTCGTCACCCAAAAATCCAAGCGGTGTTTAAGATTCAAGAGACAGTTGTCGATAGTTTCCGGGAAATAATGAAGAGTGAAAACTTTTTTGAATTCCAGGCGCCTTGTATCGTACCAGCAACCGCTGAAGGCGGAGCTGAAGTATTTAAGATAGGTTATTTCAACAAAAGCGCTTATTTGACTCAATCGCCACAACTCTATAAACAAATCGTAATGAGTGCCTTTGAAAGATGTTTCTCGGTTAACAAGATCTTCCGGGCTGAACCAAGCTCCACAACACGTCATCTTACAGAGATTGTTTCTTTGGATGCTGAATTTGGTTTTATTGATTCCTGGACTGATGTAAAAGATATGGCTGAAAAAACAATCAGATATATCTTGGAACAAATACAAAAAAAGAACCCGGAACATTTAAAAATCCTTAGTGCAGAACTTCCGGTTATGATTGATAAAACACCGACCATGTCACTAAGAGAAGCGCAAGAGAAAATTTTTCAAGCTTACAAACGCGACAACAGAGGAGATAAAGATCTTTCTTCTCAAGATGAAGTGGAGATTTGTGAAATAGTTAAGAAAGAAACAGGCTCAGACTTTGTGTTTATTTATGGTTATCCAACCAAGAAGAAACCCTTCTATGTTTATCCAAACCCAGAAGAGCCAGAATTCAACGAGGGTGTCGATCTTATCTGCAGAGGACGCGAGCTACTTTCCGGTGGTCGCCGTATAAATAATTATGAACAACTTGATAAGCACGTAAAAGAATGGGGTCTTGATCCAAAAACCATTACAATGTTCTTACAGGCATTTAAATATGGAGTGCCACCCGAAGGCGGTTTTGCTTTTGGCGCCGAAAGAATTGTTATGCAGTTTTTGAATTTGCCAAACGTCCGTCAAGCGGTAATATTTCCTAGAGATATGAACAGAATTGACGAGAGATTGGAGGGGAGTGACAGTGAATACTGATATAATAATATCAAAAGTAAGATGCTATAATACAGTCCGATGTCAGAAAACAAATTCCAAATAAAAACCGAAAACTTTGAAGGGCCGCTCGACCTGCTGCTTTCGCTTGTGGAAAAAAGGAAACTTTTCATCAATGAAATTTCCCTGGCCAAGGTGGCTGACGATTATATCGCCTACCTGCAAGGCAAGGAAAGTTTCCCGATTGCCGACAGTGCCGATTTTTTGGTGATCGCCTCAACCTTGATCTTGATCAAGTCTCGGTCGTTACTCCCGTCGTTGAATCTCACTTCTGAAGAACAGGCTGACATTGTGGACTTGGAAACTAGGCTGAAAATCTACCAACGAATAAAGGAATTGAGCAATCACATTAAAATTCGTTTTGGCAAAGATATAATTTTTGCCGCCGAACCACGAAAAGCCGTTCCGGTCTTTTCACCTGACCAGACCATGACCAAGGAAAACCTTCTATCGGCCATTTTAAACGCCATCAAGGCCTTGCCGAAGAAAGAATTTATTCCCAAAGCGGTGGTTAAAAAGGTTATCAGCCTGGAAGAAATGATCGGTAATCTGACCGAAAGGATCAAGCGGAGCGTCAAAATGAGTTTTAAAGATTTCTCCAAGTTTGGCAAAGAAGAGAAGGTTAATGTTATAATTAGCTTCTTGGCAATGCTGGAATTGGTCAAACAGGGGATCGTAAACGTCAAGCAGGAAAACCAATTTTCCGACATTGAAATTGAGACCCAGGACGTGGGCGTCCCGCAATACAATTAGCCGAGAGGCAGACTTGTCCCGTTAGAAATTTCACGACGAATAAATAATAAATAAAATTTAATCAATGGAAACAGAAACAAAAAATGACTTGAATAATGGCGAAATAGAAAAAATTTCTATTGAGATCGAGGCCATTCTCTTTTGGAAGGGCGAACCGATGTCGGTAAAAAAAATAGCGGCCTCTTTGGGTAAAAAAGAAGAGGAAATTTCTAGCGCTTTGGAAGTCCTAAAAGGAAAAATCGCCGGCCGCGGTGTCGAACTGTTATTTAAGGATGGGGAAGTGATGCTTGGCACGGCGCCAAGCCTATCGCACCTCATAGAACGGCTCACCAAAGAAGAATTAGTGCGCGATTTAGGCAAGGCAGGCCTGGAAACAATTTCAATTATCGCCTACAAAGGGCCGATTTCTCGGGCCGACATCGACTATATTCGCGGCGTTCAATCAAACTTCATTTTACGCAACCTACAAATCAGGGGTCTGGTAGAGAAAATTACCAATCCGGCCGATCATCGCAGTTTCCTTTACCGGCCAACCTTTGAATTGCTGCAATTTTTGGGCGTATCCAAGATCGAAGACTTGCCGGAATACGAGAAGGTCCGAGCCGAATTTAACGCCTATCAAGCAGAAAATTCTGCCCTGGACAACATGCCAAAAGAAACGGGCGAAGTATCTGAACCATCGACAATCAGTTCCATAACCGAAGAATCCGAGACTTTTACCGATGAAGAAAATTCCGACATCCTCGAGACAGAAGATCGCGTAATCGAACAGACAGAAAACATTTAAAGGCGATGAATTTTTCAAATAAGGATCGTTTTATTTCAACTATTTTTATAATCACGCTGGTCATACTGGTGTTTTTTCTGATAGTTTTGATAAAAAATCTCGGCATGCCGCAAAATCGGACAACCTTTCCCGCCGTAAAATCATCCGTATTTCGATCAGACGAGACGCTCGGCCAGCTATCGGCCCAATCATATTTGTCTGTCTTACTGAACGGCTCCAGATTAACGACAATTGCTTATAAAAACTCCACCACCTCTCTGCCGATTGCCAGCCTGACAAAACTAATGACCGCTTTGGTGGCGACCGAGCAGCTTAATCAAGACAAATTAATCCAAATCACACCCGAACAGTTGACAGGGCAATCATCCCTAAACAGTACCGTCCTTGCCGTTGGTGAAAAATACAAAGTCAGTACACTCACAAAACTGATGCTGATCGCCTCGGATAATTTTGCAGCAGAAATACTGACATCACAATTTCCAAACAACAAATTTGTCGCGCTTATGAACAAGAAAAGTCAAGATCTCGGCATGACAGATACGTATTTTACAAACCCCAACGGTCTGGATAACATATCCGGACCGCAGAACACTTCATCGGCGGAAGACTTGTCAAAACTAATCACCTATATATTTTTTGAGCAAAAAGGCATTCTTGACCTGACAACAATCAAAAAAACGGAGATTTGTTCGACAAGCAATGTCTGCCAGGAAATACGCTCCACCGACGAGTTGTTGTCTGACGACACAATCGGCTCCAAAATCATTGGCGGCAAAACCGGCACTACCATCCTTGCCAAACAAAATCTTATCCTGATGGTAGAAACGACAGACGGACAAAAAATTGTGGCCGTGATACTGAACTCCGATAACCGCTTTGACGAGATGAAAACACTCTTAAAATCATCAATTTCGGCAATTAAAGCAACCTTTCCAATGGCCAATTAAAGATGCTATAATCAATTTCTATGACTTTAAGCATTATCAAAATATTTCTGCCTTCCGTTTTAGCCTTTATCATCGGCATTATTCTCACCCCATTTTTGACCAATTTCCTGTACAAAAATGAAATGTGGAAAAAGAAAGCCAAGACCGTTGCTGTCGACGGGCGAGGAACGCCGATATTCAATAGTTTGCATGCCAAAAACGAAACAAGCGTTCCGAGGATGGGCGGTATCATAATCTGGCTTTCTAGTTTGATTGTAATCGTATTGATTTGGCTGCTCGCCAGATTGGCTGGCGGTGATTTTTTGAGCAAATTGGATTTTCTCAGCCGAGATCAGACTTGGATACCGCTTTTTACCTTGGTCTTTGGCGCCATGGTCGGACTCGTTGATGATTGGATGGATATTCGAGGAAACGGCGACCACAAAGCCGGCGGTTTGTCATTAAAAAAAAGACTGCTACTCATCGGCTTGATCAGCCTAGCCATCGCCTCCTGGTTTTACTTTAAACTCGAAATTCACGCGATAGGAATTCCATTTTATGGCAGTCTCGATATCGGCCTATGGTTTATTCCGCTGTTTGTCATCGTCGCGATGGCCATATATTCTGGCGGGGTAATTGACGGTCTCGATGGTCTGGCCGGGGGAATATTCGCCACCATCTTTTCCGCTTATGCGGTTATTTCCTTTGCCCAAGGACAAATAAATCTCTCGGCTTTCTGCCTGATGCTGGTCGGAGCAATACTGGCTTTTCTCTGGTTCAATATTCCGCCAGCTCGTTTTTACATGTCGGAAACAGGCAGCATGGCTCTCACTTTGACCCTGACGATTGTCGCCTTTATGGCTGATTCGATGGGAGAGGGAGTCGGCCTGTTTGTCTTGCCGATAATCGCCTTTCCTTTGGTTGTCACAACCTTGTCGGTTGTGATCCAGGTCCTCTCAAAAAAATTCCGTAATGGCAAAAAAATCTTTCAGGTAGCACCTATTCACCATCACTTCGAGGCGATTGGCTGGCCGGCCTACAAAGTCACCATGCGCTACTGGATTATCGGAATTATTTTTGCCCTTGTCGGCGTGATAATCGCTTTGCTGGGAAAGTAAGGTTGCAGGAAATTACGCGGGTCGGGCGGTTAAGTTTTCCATAATATAGAATGTCAAAAGTCGATAAACCATTGTTAATATCTTTTCTGGTGTTACTCACGGTGGGTATCACGGTTTTCGTCTCGGCATCGCTCGGCATCTATGCCACCAATCAAGCAAAATTCACCTCGGTCGTTTTCAGCCACCTTTTTCTCGGCTTGGTTTTGGGCGGTTTGGCTTGTTATATCTTTTCTAAAATAAATTATCGCCAATATCGAAAGTATGCTTTTTATATTTTTATCCTCTCGCTCATCGCCGGGACGCTGGTCTTTGTGCCCGGTCTCGGCGTGTCGCAAGGCGGAGACAAAAGATGGATCTACCTTTTTGGCGTCTCGTTCCAACCACTGGAACTGATAAAGATCGCTTTTGTTATTTATTTCGCGGCTTGGGTTTCCGGCATAAAAGACAAGATTGCGCAGTTTAAATTTGGCTTACTGCCACTTCTCACCCTGCTCGGGATAATCGGCGGGATCCTGCTCATGCAGCCGGACACGGATTCATTGGTCGTAATCGCGATTGTTGGGTTTGCCATGTATATCATCGGTGGCGGCCGTTGGCGCGATGTCTTTATAATCGGAATAATCGGCCTAATCGGCCTGACCGTCCTTCTGTTTTCCCGCCCATACTTGATGAACCGGATGATGACCTTTATCAACCCGAGCGACAACGCCCTGACTTCTGGCTACCAAATCCAGCAGTCGCTGATCGCCATCGGTTCGGGTGAGATCACTGGCCGCGGTCTTGGTCAAAGCATTCAAAAATACAAATTCCTGCCCGAATCGATTGGTGACTCGATTTTTGCCGTGGCCGGAGAAGAATTGGGTTTCATTGGCAGTGTTTTTATCATTATCCTGTTTATTTTTTTCACCGGACGCGGCCTGAAAGTCGCCACTTCTTCCACCGACATTTTTGGTAGACTTTTAGCTACCGGAATTGTTATACTTATATCGATCCAGTCGCTTATGAATATCTCGTCCATGACTGGTATCATTCCGCTTTCCGGTCAACCCCTGATTTTCTTTAGCCAGGGAGGGACTGCCTTGTTTTTCACTTTGGTGGAAATCGGAATATTGTTGAATATATCAAAATTTAGAAAGACTAATTAACCATTAAACATGAGAATACTTTTAACCGGTGGGGGAACGGGCGGACATTTTTACCCGCTGATTGCCGTGGCCGAAGCCATAAACGAAATAGTCAAGAAAGAGAACCTGCTTCGCCCGGAAATTTTTTTCATGTCTGACGCGCCATATGATGCCGAGGCCCTGGTCCAGAATGGCATCAAATATATTCCCGTGAGCGCCGGCAAATCCAGGCGATATTTTTCAATCTTGAACTTCTTGGATATTTTTAAAACCGGTTGGGGAGTCATCTCGTCAATATTCAAATTATACAGCCTGTATCCCGACGTCATTTTCAGCAAAGGCGCCTATAACAGTTTCCCGGTCCTGTTGGCAGCCAGGATCCTACGCATACCGGTCATCATCCATGAAAGCGATACTGTGCCGGGCCGAACAAATATGTGGGCCAGCAAATTTGCCACCAAAATTGCCATCTCTTATCCGGACACGGAAAAATATTTCCGTGACAAAGACAAAGTCGCCTATACCGGAAATCCGATCCGAAAAGAAATCAAGAACACGCCGGAGGCCAGCGCCTATGAATACCTCAAACTAGACCGATCGATTCCGACTATCCTGATCTTGGGCGGATCGCTCGGTGCACGGATTATCAATGAAAGTATTTTGAATGCCCTGCCAAAACTGGTTGAAAAATACCAGATCATTCATCAGGCCGGCAAGAACAATATCGAGTCTGTCGCAAAAACCTCTGAAGTAATCCTGACAAACAGTCCCTATAAGAGCCGCTACCGCTTGTATGATTATCTAAACGACTTGAATATGGGAATGGCCGCCGGCGCAGCCAACCTGATCATCAGCCGGGCCGGGTCGACGCTATTTGAAATTGCCAACTGGGGGATTCCTAGTATCGTCATTCCTATTACCGATACCAATGGCGATCACCAGCGTAACAACGCTTATGCTTACGCGAGAAGCGGAGCAGCGACGGTGATCGAGGAGGCCAACCTGACAACCAACCTTTTGATTTCGGAAATCAATCGTCTGATCGAAAACAAGGATCTCTTGCAAAAGATGTCCGACTCAGCCAAAAATTTTGCCAAGCTCGACGCCGCCAGCAAGATTGCCAGAGAACTCATAGAAATTTCGCTTAGTCACGAATAAACTAATTTTAATAAAAACAAAAATGTCTGAAATCCAAAAACAAATCATCTGCCGTTTTCCGCCCAGCCCGACTGGTTGGTTCCATATTGGCAATGCCCGAACCGCGCTTTTCAACTATTTTTTTGTCAAACAAAATAATGGTAAATTATTATTTCGCCTAGAAGACACCGATAAAGAAAGGTCAAAGCAGGAATATGCTGACGACATAATCAGTGGTCTCAAATGGCTCGGTATTGATATGGACTTTGAAAATCCCTACAAACAATCCGAGCATGGCGACACTTACAAAAAATACATAGAGTTGATGCTAAAGAACGACTCCGCTTATATTTCCAAAGAGGAAGTAAAGGAAGAGGGACAAAGGGCTGAAGTCATCCGCCTGCGAAATCCTGGTAAAAAAATAAAATACAACGACATGATCCGCGGCGATATCGAAGTCGATACGACCGAGCTTGGCGATTTTATCATTGCCAAGAGCCTGACCGAACCGATCTATCACTTGGCCGTGGTCGTGGACGATTTTGAAATGGGTATAACTCACGTTATTCGTGGCGAGGATGGAATCTACAATACCCCAAGACAAATCCTGATCCAAGAAGCCATTGGCGCACCTAGACCGATCTATGCCCACATGCCTTTCATTCTGAACGAAGACCGCTCAAAATTATCCAAACGCAAACAAGGGGAGACGGTTTCCCTCTCGTATTACAGAAGGGAAGGGTATCTACCGGAAACAATGGTAAACTTTTTGGCTTTTTGCGGTTGGAATCCGGGACATAATACTGAAATAATGTCAATGTCTGAAATCATTGAGCAATTTGATATCCAAAAAGTCCAAAAGGCTGGGGCGGTATTCAACAAAGAAAAACTACTGTGGCTGAACAAGGAATATATGAAAAAGATGCCGGCAGAAGAATTGAAGAAAAATATTTTCGGCATAATATCGGAAAAATTCTCAGCCGATAACGAAGTTTTAGAAAAAGTTCTTCCGGTCATAAGCGAGAGAATTTCCACTTTTGGCGAATTGAGACAGCTCGTGAGTACTGGCGAATTTGATTATTTTTTCACCGTCCCGACGCCGGCAAAGGAAATGCTGATTTGGAAAAAAGATACGGATTTTGCCATTCCCAAGAAAAATCTCGAGCAGGTCAGGGACATCCTAATGGCCATTGACGAGACAAACTTCGACCTGGAATCGATCAAATCTGCTCTCACGCCTTTTGCCGAGATTGCTGGCAAAGGTAGCGTATTGTGGCCGACTCGCGTCGCCCTGTCGGGCAGAGAAAAATCTCCGGATCCGTTTACCCTGATTTCGATCTTAGGAAAGAAAGAGTGCGTTGCCCGGCTCAGCAAAGCGATTGAGATCTTAAATTAGCTGATCTTTAATGTCCATAATAAGCAAAAAAACAAAAGCATCAGGCGGTATTATTTTGGCGGTTTTTGTTTTGTCGCTTATCAGCTTAAACTTTTTAGCTTTTGCCGATAGCATTACCGATCTGCAAAATAAAATAAACGAATCAAACAACAAGAAAGTGGCGCTGGAAAAAGAAATTGCCTTGTATCAAGGCCAGATCAAAGACATCCAGGGGCAAGCCTCCTCGCTACAGAATACGATCAAGACCTTGACGGCAACCAGGAACAAGCTCCTAGCCGAAATCAAACTCACACAAAACAACATTGACGAGACAACCCTGACAATCAAAGAGCTCTCTTATGACATCGGTGAAAAAAACAGCCAGATCAAGACTAATAGTGGCATAATCGGTTCGACCATCAGGCAGATCAACGAGAAAGACCAGGTAAGCGCCGTCGAAGCCATCTTGGCAAATGAAAATATTTCAGAATTTCTCGATGACGTCCAGAATATTGCCAAAATCCAAAATCTGATCAAGGAGCAAGTCGATTCTTATAAAATTGCCAAAAGCGGCCTGGAGTCTTCCAAAACAAAGACTGAAAAAAAGAAGGCTGAGTTACTGAGTTATAATCAGGAACTGGCCAATCAGAAGAAAATTCTGGACGCGACAAAAAAAGAACAGGATAACCTGCTCGCAACGACCAAAAACAAAGAGGCAAATTACAAGAAAATTCTCGCCGAAAAGCTCGCTCTCAAGGAAGCTTTTGACAATGAGTTGGCTCGGTATGAGTCACAATTGAAGCTGGCAATCGATCCGAACAGCATTCCGCACGCCGGCTCCGGTGTTTTGGCTTGGCCGCTCGACAAGATTACAATCACCCAAAAATTTGGCACCAACAGTTTCGCCAAGACGGCTTATGCTTCAGGAATGCATAACGGCGTAGACTTTGCCGCTTCGATTGGCACCAAGGTCAAGTCTGCCGGCAATGGCGTCGTTGAAGGCGTGGGGGATACGGACATTGTTTGTGCCGGAGCCTCCTTTGGCAAATGGGTTTTCATCCGCTATGACAATGGCTTGGCCAGCATCTACGGGCACCTATCGCTTATTACCGCCATTCCAGGTCAACGAATTGCAACCGGTGAATCGGTTGGCTATTCCGGAAATACCGGCTATTCAACTGGTCCGCATCTCCATATGACAGTTTACGCGAGCCAGGGGGTGAAAATCTCAACCATGAAGAGTGCCGTCTGTCGCGGCACATACACCTTGCCAATGGCCGACACCAAAGCCTATTTGGATCCGTTGTTATACCTCTAAGGCCTAATTCTCAGAAAATTTAAACGTGATATAATATTTCCATAAACAAGTAAATTATAAATTTCATGAAAAAAATTTCTCAACGCGGTTTTATCAAGATGATCATTATTGTCATTATCGCCATTATTATTTTAAGCTGGTACGGCTTAGACTTGAAAAAGGTGGTAGAGTCGGAAGGAGTTCAAACCAACCTCAATTATGTTTGGAACGGAATTGTTTACTTTTGGAACCATTACTTGGCCGCACCCGCAGCCTATCTCTGGGACATTTTTATTACATACGCCTGGACGCCTTTCCTTAAGCTGATCAGTGCTTCAAAATAATCCGATGCATGACCTTTTTGAAATGTTTGATTTTGCTGATGTGTTGATCATTGTGGCTTTGCTGACAATTTTTATGCTGCCAATACTGTCATAAGCGACAAATAGTCAAAATAGGGTCTAAAGACCAAAAAGACCCAAAACGCCTAAAAAGGCGTTTTTTGAGTTTTGACCAGTTTTGACTAAAAACAAGACTATGATAAATATTGGCGACTGACAAATTCGGGGGAGTTAGAAATATTTTTTAATTATTTTACTAATCATTATCATAAATATAACTTATCTAGATCGATGTTGTCTAAAAAACATAAATCAGCCGGGGGGAGTATTCAAATGGCATTATACAGCCCAATTACGTATATATGTTGGTCGCAAGATATATTGTGCGACACGCTATATCAAATAAGGCCTATATTCCCCATAAGGCTTCCGGTCTGTTTGACCATTGGTACCTTACCCTGAAAATAGGCTGGCGTGGAATATTTTATATAGAAGATAAAAATATTTTACCCGGATAAACAAAAAATCCCTTGCGGGATTTTTTGCGGCACTTGCCTATCTATTGATGGCTAGCTCTTTGTCGGCGCCATTAGCTTTGGACAAACTGGTCCAACACTTGGCTGATGACTTCCAGGGTTTGGTTCCTTCCTTCTCATAGAGGTACTTGGCATAGCCCAGGTTACCATCCACAGTCCGAAGATCGAGACCAAGCTTCTTAGCAGTATCTTTGTGATAGAATTCATTGATCTGCATTAGACCAACATCATCCTTATTCACAACTCCGCGCAAAATTTTTCCATTCGAGTCTAGCTGCCTGTAGGTGGACTCGCAGAATGCGATATCCGCCAGGATCGGCTCATTGTTGAAATATTCTTTCACATGGGCCTCCAGGGTCACCGGTCGATTGACAGTGAGCACCTTGGCATCATCTGTATTATTATTTTGTAAATCTTGGGCAATAGCTATATTTGGTGCACTATATATTGATGACGCCAATAAGATGATTGCTGATGTAAGTTCTAACATTTTTGTGGACGTCTCCCCAATTAATCAGTTTCGAAAATATTTACCATCATGACTGACCATAAATATTTTCTCCCTGCCGGAAAGATATCCTGCCGTTTGCTTTTTTCGATCGACCATAGGTATTAAATCGTCGGTCTCTCTAATTAAAGCAAAAATCAGAGCTTGCCTCTGAATTCCTATATACTATCACCTTTTATATTTTCTGTCAAGGTGAGACCACACAAAAAACGACCCGTCAAACCATAAAATATGGCTTTAAATAAGGGTTTTTTACTTGACAGTCAACTTTTTCTATTGGTCAGAAATGGCTCAAAATATAGACAAAATAGCTAAAATGTTTGGCTGTAGCAATTTGCTAATTTTTCTCCCAAGGGATGTCGTATTTTTCAAACTCTGGTAGGAGTTTCTTGCCATACAGGAGTCGAGATAAAGCTTCAGCAGCTACTTTTGCTCCATTCAGAGCATTGTGGGGATGTGGTTCCTCGGGAATACCGACATACTTCATAATCTTATCGCTATTTAAATCCGATCGGCCATGAGCCACTGGCGGCTTAATCCCCTTCAGGACCATATGGGTATAACAAACTGAATGCTGATCAACGGTTCGGAAAGCAAACGGCCAGTCCAGACCATAACGATCCGCCGCCCGATGAAGAAAATCTCTGTCAAAGGATGGGTTCTGACCGCCAAAAGTATGGTCTTGGGATTGTTTGGCCCAGCCAATAAAATGCTTGATCAGGTCTTCGTCGGTTTGCTTATTGGGATCATTCACTTGTTCCAAGGTAAAGCCATTTATTGCCAAAGCTTCGTCCATCACATGAGCCCCAGGAAAAGCTCGGCATTCTTCATAAAACTGTCGCTCCGGATGCTCAAAATCTATTGCCCCCACAGACAAAAGGGCGTGCTTTACTTCATCTACACCAGTCGCTTCAACATCGACAATTATCATAATATACGAAAATTATGCGAATAAATACGAATACCTACTAAAAACTAGCGTACCGATATGTAAAGTATACCATAATTCATTCATAGAAAAGAGGTGGCGTGATGATCACGTCCACCCCAATATTTTTATTACTCCAAATTCGCTACAATCTTGATTTCCACTTCCCCATCAAGGGTCTGTTGAGACGGACCGTAGCTCGCCTTGACCAGCAACTTGTACCCGCTTAGGGCTTGAGGCAACCAATATCGATCGGCGAGCATCAGCCGTTCCACCGGCAATGATCTCACTTCATACCAATTCGGTTCCAACATGTCCGGAGTGGATTTTGGTCCGCCCATCCACTGTCTGACGACAAACACGTGGACCCGACAGATGAATCTTTCTCCCTGACTCGTCCGATTATGAAAGTCGGCAACCGCAATCTTATCCAGATAATCACTGCGGATAGTCGCGCCACCAGATTCTTCGGCAAATTCCCTTTCAGCGGCTTCTTCTGGCGTTTCTCCCTCTTCAATTCCCCCGCCATATCCATTGAGAAAACCCTTGCCGATTTTGGCCCCTTTTTCAGCCAAGAGAACCTTGCTGTTCATAACCAGGAACACTAGCACTGCATTGTACAATATTTTTTCGTCCGACATCTCGCCTCCTTTCTAGTTCAAACTCTATTTAAACTATACACCCAGAAATTTTTATCGCAAGAGCTATTTTAAACCGGCGCAATTTGAGGCCGGAGAAAAGCCGGCTTGCTTGGCCGCTTCAATTGTCTCAAACCACACCTTGTTCTTTTCACTGATTCGACTAACCCCCGTACACCAAGGATAATAATATTTTGTACCGGTTTTGGCGGCCACTACCAAGCCTTTTACTTCGGCACTTGAAGTCGAGATTCCCGCCTTGTCAGCAATGACAGAAGAAGAGGTTGTTTGTGCTCCGGCTTGATTATTGCCTATATCCAAGGATTTAATGCTTATCGGTTCCCTGCCCTTCTCCAGCGCTGAAAGTTTACCCAGACCAAAACCAGCCAAACCAACCAAAATGATAATCAGGGTGACAAATAGGTCGTTTTTAATGTCAAAATTATCGCGAAAAATCTGGATTTGGGGTTTGACTGAATTAACCCAATTTGACTTGATTTTTTCCTGAAAATCTATTATACTCATCGGGCAATTATAACATAATTTTTTAATCAACTATGGCAACAAAAAAAGCAGCCGGCGTATCCAAAAACGGTAGAGACTCCAATCCACGGTATTTAGGTATCAAACTCCAAGATGGAGAGGTTACCAAAGTGGGTTCTATTATTGTCCGCCAAAAAGGTAATGAAATTCTCGCTGGTAAAAACACTAAGACTGGTAAAGACTACACTATCTTCGCAATGAAAGAAGGTAAGGTGAAGTTCGGCACAAAAAGAAAAATGGCTTTTGATTCAAAGAACCGAGTCCATAAGATTGTGAGCGTAATCTAAACCTCGTCCTCATAATACTGATAGAAAAATCCATCATTAAAATGATGGATTTTTCTATATATTCTACAATCAACAATATACTATCTATTCACCCTTAATCACCAATTTAAACTGCGCTTCCCTGTTCCCCACCTTCACTGAAATGGTATGATCGCCAACTTCCTTGAGGGGTTTATCAAGCAAAATATATTCTGATTGTATTTCGACACCTTTTTGTTTTTTAATTTCTTCGGAAATCTGCTCTTTATGTACGCCGGCAAACAAGTGTCCTTTGTCATTGATCTTACCTTTGATTTCCACAACAATGCCTTTTATATCGCTAATCGCTTTCTCCAGCTCCGCCTCTGTCCGCGCAATATCTGACATATCGGCCTTTCGTTTGGCTTCATAGGTCTTAATATTATTGGGAGTGGCCGCCACCGCAAAACCGCCGGGAATCAAGGAATTGATAGCAAAACCGTCAGCGACATCTTTGATATCGTATTTTCTCCCAACCTTTTTTGTGTCTTTCAAAAGTATTACTTTCATTCTTTTTATAATTAATTACTAAATACCGGTTAAAATATATAGCAAAAAACATTATTTTGCTATCGTTGACAAAACGATATATTTTCACCTTAACTTATTTAAGCAGTTCTATCGCCTTGGCCATTTGCGGATCGGTACCGTCTTTCAGATCCTTATCAGTCATCTTGACTTGAAAATCTGGAGTCAATCCGCTCTCCGAAATTGAATTGCCTTTCGGGGTCAGCCACTTGGCGATGGTCACCTTCAAATTTGTATCTTTAGTAATCGGTATCAATTCTTGAACCGAGCCCTTGCCAAAAGTTTTCACACCGACAAGTTTGGCCTTGCCTTGTTCCTGGAGAGCGCCAGCCAAAATTTCCGAAGCAGAAGCCGATCCGCCGTCAACCAAAATCACGAATTTCAAATTTTCATTAAACACGTCATACCCCTTGCTTTGGTAAATAACCGGATCAGCTTTGGTACCGAAATCTTCCTTGACTATAGTCTTGCCGGCTGGCAAGAAGAAGCTGGCCATATCAACAGCCGCATCCAGATACCCGCCAGGATTTCCCCGGAGATCGAGCACCAATCTGACTTTTCCAGAATTGGCAAATTCTTTGATTGCCTCCCTAAAGGCCGAGCTGGAATTGGCATAAAAGTTGTAAAGCTTGATCACAAAAACATCGCCTTTTATTTCCGTGTCGACAGTCGGAACATTGACGACATCGCGGGTAATTTCCACTTCCATCGTTTTGGCACTATCGCCGCGCAAAATAGTCAGTTTGACTTTCGTTCCTTTTGGACCACGGATAAGTTTAACCGCTTTTTCAGTTGAGAAATCGGCTGATGGAGTGCCGTCGATCATCACTATTTTGTCACCAGCTTTCATACCAGCTTTTTCCGCTGGTGACCCCTTGAGTGGTGAGATTACGGTCAACACGCCGTTTTTTATACCGATCTCCATTCCTACCCCTTCAAAATTTCCACTGAGATCAGTTTCAAAGGCTTTGGCTTCCACTGGTGGCATAAAGACAGTATAAGGATCGCCAAGCGCTGCGGTCATACCCTGAATTGCTCCCCAAACACGATCCTGATCGGTGGTAGTCGCTACTTGTTTATGGGTTGAGACGAATTTCTTGTTCAAGACGCTCCAGACTTTCCAAAAAGGCTCCATATCGATCCCGGAAGTAGAGCTGGCGACATCATTGTTTATAACCGAGACATTCGGATATTGTTCCGGTTGGATGACATTTTTCTGTCCGTAAACATTGCCTAGCCAAAATGAGCCAGCCAAAAATACGACGAATAAAATGCCTGTTAAATATTTGCTGTTTAAATTTTTCATACCGGAATTATCGCATGTTTTTCTAGAATATACAAAACGATACCCAGTGGCATCATGACATGGCGCAGAATAGTATTATGGTTTATAATATAACGAATTATCGGCATTAATTTAACACTATGTATAAAAAGAGAAATTATCGGACGGTTACTTGGGTTGACTCGGAAAACCCCACCAAAGAAGAGGCCCGACAGATGATGGACCAATTCAATTTGGAACCGCAAATTGCCCAGGATATCCTTTTGCCGACCTATAAGGACAAGATGATCGTCCACAAAGATTACATCTATTTTGTTCTTCACTTCCCCGCTTTTCGTCATACTCACACCAAGAGTTACAGCCAGGAAATCGATTTCGTCTTGGGTCGGGACTTTATCATAACCAACCGCTATGAGACGATCGACGCTTTGGATAAATATTCCAGAATTTTCGAGACCAATACTATCTTGGACAAAAACGAAACCGAGATTGGCTCTGGCGAGATATTCCTGTCGATGATCAAGACTGTCTATCAGACTTTGTCCGACGAGCTCGATTCGATCTCAACATCGCTTGCCGAAGTAGAAAAGAAAATTTTTGCCGGCAAGGAAAAAGAAATGGTGATTGAACTTTCTAGTGTAGCCCGACAGCTTATCAATTTCAACCACATTATTGCTTCACATGGAGACATTTTGGAACAGCTCAAGCACAACGGCACGCAGATTTTCAGCCCTAATTTTGCCCTGGAGCTCGACAGTATCACCAACGAATACTTCAAGATTTCCAAGATATTGGAAAATTTGAAGGCTTTGATGCTGGAACTCAAAGATACGAACGATTCTTTGCTTTCCACCAAGACCAATGAGACAATGAAGGTTCTGACCGTCTTTACTTTTCTCGCCCTACCTTTTTCAGTCATCACTGGTTTTTTCCAAATGAATACCGCTTACAATACCGACATAAACCCCAATGCCCAATGGCTCGTCATCGTCGCTATCGAAATCACCGTCACTTTGATAATATTTGCCATCGCCAAGAAGAAAAAATGGTTCTAATTTGATTGTTAGACTTTAGTATAAAATCCAAAGACAATGTTTGAATCTCTAAAGAGAATATTTAAAGGCAATATTTCATCCAACGATTTGTATATTTACAATACGCTCGGAAGGAAAAAGGAATTATTCAAGCCGATTAAAAAGGGTGAGGTTTTGTTCTATCACTGCGGTCCGACCGTCTACTGGACGCAGCATGTCGGCAATATGCGTGCGATGGTTTTGGCCGATCTCATCCGACGGACTTTTGTCTATAACGGCTACAAAGTAAGATTCGTCCGCAATTATACTGATGTCGGACACCTGACTTCCGATGGCGATACCGGAGAAGACAAGATGGAAAAGGCGGCAGCCCGAGAAGGATTGAACCCCGACGCGATTGCCGACAAATACATAAAGATATTCGAAGATGATATAAAAGACTTAAACGTTCTGGAGGCTGACGCCAAACCTCGCGCCACTCAATATATCAAGGAAATCATCGACTCGGTCCAGATTCTTCTCCAAAAAGGTTTCGCCTACGAAACTGATCTGGCCGTTTATTTCGACATAACCAAAGCCAAAGATTACACCCGTCTCTCTGGCCAAAAAGTCGAGGATAACAAAATTGGTGCCGGCAATGCCGACACCGAAGATCCGCAAAAAAGAAACCCTCAGGATTTTTCCGTCTGGTTTTTTAAAGCCGGCAAACATAAAAATGCTTTGCAGTATTGGTCATCGCCCTTCACTTCATCATTGGTTCAAAACGGTGAAGGCTTCCCTGGCTGGCATATTGAGTGTTCAGCAATGATTAGGTCTTTGCTTGGAAAAACCATCGATCTTCATATGGGCGGTGCCGAGCATATTCCAGTCCACCACACAAACGAAATCGCTCAAAGCGAGGCGATCAACGGCGTCCCATTTGTAAACTATTGGCTCCACAATGAGTGGTTGCTGGTAAATGATGGAAAAATGTCCAAGTCTCAAGGGACAAACTACAGCGTCGCCGAGATCAAAGAAAAAGGCTACAATCCCCTCTCCTTGCGTTACTTTTTCTTGCAGGCCAACTATCGCTCCAAACAAAACTTCACCTGGGAAGCTTTGACCGCAGCTGAAAATGGCTACAAAAGACTGCTCCAGCAGATTGCTGCCTTAGGGAACAATGCTGGCAACGTCAGCGAGAAATATAAAAAAGAATTTACCAACAAAATCAATGACGATTTCAATTTTTCCCAAGGTCTGGCTTTGATTTCCGAGATACTGAAATCCAACCTTTCAAAAGAAGATAAACGAGCGACGATTTTGGATTTTGATCGAGTTTTAGGTTTGGCACTTGGCAAAGATGATACAAATAAGGAAATTCCGGATGAGATCCAACACCTGCTAAAAGAACGTCAGGCAGCCCGCGAGAACAAGGACTGGGAAAAGGCTGATAAAATCCGTAATCAAATTATTACTTTGGGTTTTGAGGTGAGAGATAAATAAAATACTAAATTAAAAAAGCGGGGTTCTGGTGAACCCCGCCGGATAATCTCAAACTACCAATCTGTTATTTGTTGTTGACCAATTTTTTGAGTTTCTGTTCAGCTTCGTCTCTCACTTTTTTGGCTTGAACCAATTCTGCTTGACGACGAATACCATTCTCCCGTTCCTGCCTTTTCCGTTCAGCCTCCTGGAGTTTCTGGTGGACAGCTTTCTTCAATTCATACTGCTTCAGAAGCCAGCCAGCTTTTGAATCCAGATAACAAGCCTCTTCAAGATTTCGAACCGGTATGTCTTCGCGAGAAGCACTAAACGCCTTTCGCATGGCAATCTCCCTGAGCTTCGCTAGGCATGGCCTATCCAAATCCAGCAGCCACTCCTGTAATAAATCCAGCCGACCCAGATGATTCAATATTTCTATAATCCATGGCCTCGCCGAAATGATCCTAGTGCTCAAAGCATTCTGTTTCTCCCGCCACTTGCCCATGTCATCCTTAGATATCCACCAAGGATTGGAAACTTCCTTCCAACCCCAGAGAAATCTCGCCAGATTCAGGACAAAATCAATGGCATGAACCTCATTATGAGACTGATCATCCCGCCAAGAAAGATTACGAACCTCAATATGGTCACGGTAATCCTTTTCGACTCGGAAGAAATTCTGAATGACCGGAAAGAATTTATCCGCGAGAATATTCCCTTCCCAATCACCATGAAATTCCCTTCCCCTCCGAGTGTCCACCTTGAGGACAACGCCTTTAAAGAAATTCAGGCACAATACCTCAAACGCCTTCAACGCCAAGATTTGACGCATCTCTTTTGGCGACTTCATAATTTTGTTTCCAAATTTGTCGTAGCCAAGATGATACCCCGCATCTCCATCACCATTAAGCTGAAGCAAATTATAATCTGCCCAACCTTCGGCAATGGTAAGGTAGAATATATGCCGATCAAAAGCATCATACTCTTTCTCATCATAATTCCACTTACCATATGGAATAGTGTAACCTTCATGAAGCAAGCTAACTTGCCTCTGATGATCGGTTGCCGCATTCCACAGCGCCAGAAATTCGTGCCAATTCCGAATTGGCGGCCGAATCTCCCGTGTGAGAAGCGTATGATAACCCGATGCCGGTATGACTCCAACCCCTGACCCACTCTTTGTTTCCTCTGCTTGTGTTGGCATTTTATGCCCCTTTCTATGTTATGCCCCGCACTGTGACGGGACGTGTACTGACTCTTATTAAACACTACCACTTTTATGTATTTAGTCAACATATAACAGTAAGTATTTGTCTAATTTTCCTATCGATTTTAAAGCGGGTCAGCCCGCTTTTTTTGTCCACAGTTTAACCACAATTTACGCCCAATTCCCGTTTGCCCAAAAAACAGTCCGTGTTAAAATGGTCCCATGACAAACAGAAATTCACGACCGGGTGGGATTCGCATTCCGCCAAACAGCATCGAATCCGAGAAAGCGCTTTTAGGTTCCGTCATGCTCCGGCCAGAAGCCATTCATGACATCATGGACGTTATCCAAGCCGATGCCTTCTATTCTGAAAAACACCGCATTATTTTCGAGTCGATGGCCGATCTTTTCCATAAGAACGAACCAATCGACTTGCTTACCCTCTCCCAAAGATTAAAAAACAAAGAACAGCTCGACCAGATCGGCGGCATGGGCTATCTGACCGAATTGGTGAATATGGTTCCCTCTTCGAGCAACGCCGAACACTATGCCGAGATCGTTCAAAAGAAAGCCATCACTCGCCGACTGCTCGAAGCCTCCGAACATGTGTCTTTGATTTGTTACGATGAAGCTGAAGATTTTCACACCCTGCTTGATACCGCCGAAAAGGAAATCTATGAAGTGACCCAAGGCGCGACCTCAAACAAATTCATTCGCCTGGCAGACGCTATTGGTCCAGCTATGGATCGTTTGGACCGCTTGCACAAGACCAAAGACGAGCTCCGTGGTGTGCCGACCGGCTTCCGCGATTTGGATGCCAAATTGTCCGGTCTGCAAAAATCCGACCTCATCATCCTTGCCGCTCGACCTTCCTGCGGTAAGACCTCTCTCGCCCTCGATATTGCCCGCCAAGCCGCCATCAAGCACCAAATTCCGGTCGCTATCTTCTCCTTGGAAATGTCCAACCAACAGCTGGTCGACCGTATGATCGCCGCTGAATCGCGCGTCGACGCCTGGAAACTACGAACCGGCAAGCTCACTCTCGATAGCGAATTCGAAAAAATCAGAAACTCACTCGGTCCGCTCTCTCAAGCGCCGATTTATGTTGATGACCAACCGGCCAACAATATCCTCAAAATGCGCGGAGTTATTCGCCGTCTGAAAAACGAAAAAGGCATCGGCTTGGTGATTGTCGACTACTTGCAGCTCATGGCACCGGTCCAAAGCAAGGGTTCGGACAATGTGGTCCAGCAAGTTACCGAAATTTCCCGCTCTCTCAAGCATTTGGCTCGCGAATTCGATGTTCCGGTCTTGGCCCTCTCCCAGCTTTCCCGTGCCGTCGAACAGCGTGGTGGCCGCCCTCGCCTGTCCGACTTGCGAGATTCTGGTTCAATCGAACAGGATGCCGACGTGGTTATGTTCATTCACCGCGAAGACAAATACAAGGATGAGTCCGAAAAGACCAACATCGCCGAGATTTTGATCGAAAAGCACCGAAACGGTCCGACCGGCAAGATTGATCTTTATTTCGATCAGGACAAATCCACCTTCTTGGATATTGATAAAAGCAGCGATTTCAAGGATTTTGATAATTCCAACAAATCAGCTGACATATTTTAATTAGTTTTCCTTTTTTCAATCTAATAACCACGATCTACTTTCTACAAAATCATGGATTCCATTCACAAACTAACGCAAATATTCACCGAATTCCCAGGCATTGGACCGCGCCAAGCCAAGCGTTTTGTGTATTTCCTTTTAACTAGGAATAAAAGCTACATCCAGGAATTTATCGAGCTCGTCAAAGAATTGGAAAAGGAAATCTCCATCTGTCAAGACTGCCAGCGCTATTTTACAAAAAACAAAAGTTTGGGTGTCAGATGCGAAATCTGCGCCAGCAAGACCCGTCCAGACACGACGCTCATGATCGTAAGTCGCGACGTTGACCTGGAAAATATCGAGAAGAGCCATTCCTTTGATGGCAAATATTTTGTCCTGGGTGGCAACGTTCCGATTTTAGACAAAAATCCGGAAAACAAAATACGCCTCAAAGAATTGGTTTCTCTGATAGAGAAAAAGTCGCAAACCGGATTGAAGGAGATTATTTTGGGTCTGAACGCCAACACTGAGGGAGAATATACCGGTCATTATCTGATCCAAGCCCTCTCCCCGCTGGTCACAAAATACGACATAAAAATCTCTCATCTTGGCCGCGGCCTATCCACCGGCACCGAGCTCGAATATTCTGATGCCGATACGATCAAAAGCGCTTTGCAAAACAGAAACTAAAAACCGCCTAGAGGGCGGTTTTTTGATTATTTAATTGATTCAATCTTGACTTGGAAGTAAGGCTGTCGGTGACCGTTTTTCTTGAAATATCGGCTCTTTTGCTTGTAGTGGATGACGGTCACTTTCTGAGCTCGGCTGATCTTTTCAATGGTAGCGTTGACGGCTGCACCCTTGATTGTCGGTGTGCCGATTGTCGTATCCTTGCCATTATCAACCAATAAAACCTTGTCAAAGACGACTTTGTCGCCAACTTTATAATCGCCAGAAAGCTTCTCAATTTTGACTGAGTCGCCAGCTGATACCTTATATTGTTTTCCGCCTGTGTTTATTACTGCAAATTCCATAGGGTGTATATTACACGATTTATTTTAAAAAGCAAGTATTTTCTACCCATAAAAATAAAATACTCCCGGGATTTTTCAACCGGGAGTGTCACTCACTCATACTTACACTTACGCCAAATATTGGTACCAATAATGCCACGCGCCACCGAACAAAGTCCAGCTGGAATAAAACAAGGCAACAATCGGTCCAACGATGGCAATTATTGTACCAACAAATGAACAAGTCCAGCGTGGGTGATTCCCCCAGATCATTCCCCAAACCAGCATAATTGCACAGACCGGTAGAAGTATGACAGCCCAAGGCGTAGAATAATCCGCCCAGACTGACCATATAGCTATAAATGTCTGGAAAACTGTTAGCACAATACCAGTGCCACCAAAAAATAATGCCAGGTTTGAATCAACATCAGTCTTGACGCCTTCCTTCAGAGACAAAGTCACAGCAAGAGCAATAGCAAGAAAGACCCAACACAATTTCAAACACTCGTCAGAGTAGCAAAGAATTTCAATAGCTGACATGTTTTAAACCCACCTTTCATTAATTATTATTGGAACCACTTCCTAACAAAAAATTACCACAAAATATTTTATTTTGCAATGAAGATAATTCTACAACCTTATTCCTCAGTTTCCGGCTTTTCAATAGCCAGGGGTTCATAGCCAAGCGCCACATCGGCTTCGGTGATACGGATAATGTCTTTGTCGATCTTTTTGAACTCCTTTGACCCGTCCGTATACTGATTGACCACCGTCACGATCGATTTGCCAAGCTTGTCATACTTTTCGGCATATTTCTTCAAATGAACAGTCAAATCCCCGACTCTCTTCACAATATCCTTGGCCTGCTCTTCAATCTGCATCGCCTTCAAGCCCTGCAAAACGGTCTGTAAGTAGGCCAAAAACGAGGTCGGCGACACAATGATCACCTTGTATTTTGACGCCGCTCGCTGGATCAGACTTTCCGTATCTTCTTTCAATGATCCGATTTTGTTGATCAGTAAATCGTAATAGATCGCCTCGTGCGGAATAAACATAAAAGCAAAGTCCATCGTGCCTTTGGCTGGCTGGATATATTTTGAAGTCTCGGTAATTCGGTTTTTCAAATCATTCACAAACAGTCTTTCTAACTTTTCTTTTTCGACTGGATCTTTTTGTTCGATAATCCGATTATAATTTTCGAGTGAAAACTTTGAATCGACGGGGATGATTTTTTCTTTCACAAACACAACGGCATCGGGAATCAAGTCGGCTCCGTCTTCATCTTTGCCCAGCTTGTATTGCATCTCATAGCTGCCAGGTGGCAAGACGTTTTTCAGAAGTGTCTCCAAATAATACTCGCCCAAAATACCGCGCTGTTTTGGATTTTTCAAGATATCCTGAAGCGATTGCAATTGGTCGGCAAAAGAGACGACTTGTTTGTTGGTCTCGTCCAGCTTGGTCAAGCCCTGCGTCACATCGCGGATGAGTTTGGCCGACTCGCTGAATTGGTTGCGGACTGACTCGTTCATATGGCGAGAGGTCTCGCTCATCTTGTTGTCCACCGTCCGGTTTAATTCGTTTATCTGCTGAAGGATGAGCTTTAGACCCATCTCGTCGCCTTTGTTTTCCACCGGCTGGTTTTTCTTGTTTAGGAACAGCCAGAGCAAGAGTCCATTGACGATTAAAAATATAATCAGAATTGCAATTAAAAGTATTTCCATACCTGTAATTCTATCATAGTTCGTGCTAGAATTGGAAATGCGGTTGGAGGAAACTTGGCTTTGTTATATATTATCCTACAAGCTAAAACCTAACACCTACAGCCTGTCACTTATATATGTCACTACAAGCAGATTTCAAAAATAAGATCAAGGAAGCCATGCTCGCCCATGATGCGCTCAGATTGATGGTCTTGCGCGGCTTGGTTTCTTCCTTTACCAATGAATTGGTCGCCAAAGGCAAAAAACCCCAGGATGAATTGGCCGATGATGATGTCTTGAACCTCATCAAACGAGCGGTCAAGCAAAGGAGAGATTCGATCGAACAGTTCACCAAGGGTGGCCGAATGGATCTGGTGGAAAACGAAACGGCGGAATTGAAAATCCTCGAGACTTTCCTGCCTCAGATGATGTCACGGGAAGAAATCAAAAAAGTGGCCGAGGCCAAGAAAGTCGAATTAAACATTACCGACAAAAGCAAGCTGGGCATATTTATGGGAACTTTGATGAAGGAATTCAAAGGCAAGGCTGACGGCAGCGATGTCAAAGCGGTGGTTGAAGAATTATTTCAGTAAATTTTAATTTGGAAAATCAGGAAAAGAGCCAAATCGCGATTTGGCTCTTTCCTTTTTTGTAATACCTGTTACAATAAAAAAATAAACAGAAAGGATTACTGATGCAGCCATTCCCCCACGAAAGATGTTTACATGTTCTTTTAGGCGGATCGATAAATCGACATATTCCGGAAAAGCTTCGGCCCCAACTAACAAAAAAGTCGCCGCGGCAAAACCCGCCGGCACAAGTCGAGTCAAAGAATGTCCGCCCCGGAACCAAGTGATTGGTTCCTTTTTCTTTGAACCCTACGGAGCAGTTTCTCCTTGCAGGAACAGTACAGTGTTTGGATTTTTTACTCATTCAGAAACTCTAAAAGAAAAAGCCCCCGATGCAGACGTATCTGCATAAGGGTCTCTTTCGTGGTGATGTGACTCTACGGGGAGTTGAACCCCGATTCCAGCCTTGAGAAGGCCGTGTCCTAACCATTAGACGATAGAGCCATATTAAATTGTTCCTAAACCTTCAGGAAAATATAACATTTGTATGGCTTTTTTCAAGTTAAAATTGATCACCATTAAGATGATCAATTTTAATATTTCCTTATCACCCCCTTCACGATCGCGTAGATCTCGAGTTGAGTCTCGGGATAAATCGGCTGGTAATTTTTGTTGGCGGGTTCCAGAAACACTTTGCCTTTTTTATTTCGATAATATTTCATCGTCCATCCGCCATCCACCAAGGCAATCACAATATCACCATCTTTGGCCTCGCCTTTTTTTTCGGCAATCACCATATCACCCTCCTGAATTCCGGCCTCGATCATCGAATCGCCTTTTACTTCCAATAAATATGATGAGTCTTTATTGGGAATAAGGTAATCATCGATATTCATCGTATCGAGGAGACTTTCATCGGTCATGGTCGGAAAACCAGCCTCCACCAATCCCAATACCGGCACTTCACCAATCAATTTGTTCGGTATCAGACGACCGCTGGAGTCCTTGTCTAATACGCCTTCATCAATAAGCTTGTGAACCAGTTTGGAAACGGCATTCTTGGACTTAAATCCGACCAATTTCATAATCTCCGTGTAGGCTGGCATCCTCTTGTTAGTCTTATAGAAGGATATTATTTTATTTTTATAGTCGTTTAACATTATAATAGAAAGGTGGCTACGACATTGGTCATCCTTTGAAACCAAGAAGAATGGAATTTGGGCAATCGATGAAGGTCGACCAACCTATTCAGCAAGAAACGATGTCTGACGGCTTCTCTCTTGTAAGATAGTCCTTTTAGGATCTTTAAGTCGATGATATCGTTAACTAATCTCAACTCCTCCTTTATTTTTTTTCTCTAATGAATATTGGCTCATATTTTTATATTGGTTATTTTGTCTAAAATATAACGACTTTTATATATAGACAGTATAGGTGAACATTCGTTCACCGTCAACTGTGGATAACTATTCGGATATATAATATTTTCTTTGTAAAGAGTTCGAAGCATTAGCTGTGTCCTGAGAGTGTCCAACAAAAACTAACACGTAGTATGAATAAGTGAATTAACCATGACTCCTTTCGCCTTTAAGGTGTTATATGTTTCAATCGCTTGCGGTGTTTTCTCGATGATTAATTTTATGTCATTATCCTTAAACGTTTTGACAGTGCCTTCATCAACTTCAAGCATGGCGTCTTGACCGGTTCCGATTATGATAGTCTCCGGACTTTCTTTTAATAACTCTTCAACCTCCCAATCCCCAATTTTATGGGAAGTCCCAAAAAGCTCTTTTAATTTTGAATACTCGCGCTCCATCACTTTGTCGCCAACGATAAGAACCTGACTATATTTTATATCATCAATCGTGATAGAACCAAATTCTGTTGAATTTATTTTTGGCATGTAATTTAAAATATTTTATAGACGACCACAAACTATCTGGCCAACCACTCTTCCTCTTGTCGAACGAGCAGATCGCCGGCCTTTTCTGGCTGAGCCATCACCTCTTCGACCACCCTCTCCATACGCATTGACTGCGAGCCTTTGACCAAAATCACATCACCAGACCTTAAATAATCTTGCAAAAATTCCCCGGCTTCGCGCGAATTATCAAATTGAAAAATATTACTGTCAGCAAGGTTATCATCAAGGGCCGCTTCCGCCAAAATTCTAGACCTCATTCCGACCGTAATCAGCACATCACAGACCTTGGCGGCCATTTCGCCACCTTCTTTGTGCGCTTCAGCCGAATGCTTGCCGAGCTCCATCATGTCGCCAAGGACGGCAATTTTTCGGCCCTTGGTCTCTATCTCGCCCAAAGTCTGGAGGGCGGAATGCAGGGCAACCGGCGAAGAATTGTAGGTGTCGTCGATCAAGGTCGTGTTTTTTAGTCCGCTAACGAGCTTCATTCGGCCTCGAGGCGACTCGTGATTGGCCAGACGCTCGGTCATTTCAACGACGTTCAAGCCAAGGCTCACTCCGACCGAGATGGCGGCCAAGGCGGAATAAATATTTGCCGCCCCAAGAGAACCAAGGAGTTTTACCGGGATAACATTGCCGTCATATTCGATCTTAAATTGAATTCCAATTGGTTGGTCATTTTCATAGCAAATCGAAACATTCGATCCTTTTACGTCTATTTCGCCGATTGTCCCAAACGAAATAATTTTGTTATGAAATTTCTTCTTGAAGGAATAGACGTCTTCATCGTCGCTATTCAAAACCAGCGTTCCATCATGCTTCAAAGCCTCTACCAAATGGCCTTTTTCCGCCACCACTTCGTCCTTGTTTTTAAAAAATTCAACATGGACTGGCACCTTGGAAAACTTCGTCATCACGACAACATCGGGCTTTAGCCAGCTGGAAATCTTCTTGATATCGCCCGGACGATCCGCCCCGACTTCGAGGACTAGCCACTCCGGATAAGCTTGTTTAGAAACAATCATCATAATACCCTGCCAAATATTCTGTAACCATTTCACTGGATCGGACCAGGCATTTTGACAGCCTAAAATCGTAAGCGGTACACCGATATCGCTATTAAAGCTCTTCTCGCTTTTTCTGGCATAAAATGATTTCGAGATCACTGTAAAAATCGCATCCTTGGTGGAAGTTTTGCCCACGCTGCCAGTCACGGCAATAATCTTTGGCCGATATTTCCGCAAAACAGCCTTGGCCTCGATTTCCAATATTCTTGATATGATTGTTTTAAATAAATTTTTCATTGATATTAAATATAATTCTGGATTCCCGTCGGCGCGGAAATGACACCAGGTGCCGTCCCAACATTTTGCATTTTTAGCGATCGGGCGCTATTTCATAATAATTTATCAGAAACTTTACCAGGTCAGCAAACGGCTGCGTCAATGTCTGAGAGGCATAATTCACCCCTTTTGGCTCTACTGTGTATAGAAATATGATGAATTTCGGCTTATATGACGGAAAATAGCCGAAGAAGGAGTGCAACCATTTATCATCATAATACCCTCCTCCCGGTTTGGCAATCTGGGCAGTACCGGTTTTTGCTGCCACGCTATAATGCTCGAGTTTGATCGTTCCGTTCATCAAAGCCTTGTCCACCACCTCGGTCAGCATCCGGGAAATTTCCGTCGAGGTTTCTTTTTTGAGGACTTGGGTTGCCTCGTTTTCATAGGAGATATTATTGAACAAGCCGTTTTTGTATTCGATCTTTTTCACCAGGTGAGGCTTGACCAATTTCCCGCCATTGCCAAGCGAAGCGAGCGCCCGAATGGTCTCGATCGGCGTCATGGAAATTCCCTGCCCAAAAGCGGCGGTGGCATATTCGATATCTCGCGGGCTGGTCAGGTTGTTCAGACGGCCATGATTTTCGCTTGGCAGGTCGATGCCCGTCTCCACATCCAAGCCATAATTTCTCATATAAGTAGCAAAATTGTCCTTGCCCATAAGCAAAGCGACATGAGCCGAACCGACGTTCAAAGACTGGCTCAATACTTGCTGAACCGGCACCACCCCACGCGCCTTGCCGTCGAAATTACAAATGGTGGATTTATCCAATGTCCAGCAGCCGGTGTCGTTGTAGGTCGTCTCGGCCGTCACTGCCCCGGTATCGAGGGCCGCCGCCACGGTCAGTGGTTTGATAATCGAACCCATCTCATACACCCCTTCCACCAGCGGATTATTATAAACCGATACATCCTTTTCCAAATTATAATTATTCGGATCAAAATTGGGATTGACGGCCATCGCCGTGATCTCGCCTGTCTGCGGATCCATGATTATGCCGCCAGTGATATTGCTCTCGTATTTCTTTTGAACGTCGGCGATCTTGCTTTCCAGATAGCTCTCCACGGTCGGTTCGATCGTTGTGACGATGTCTCCCTCGTTGTTGTCATCGCTGCTGATCGCCTTGTTGATGTTTGAAAACAGCTCGGCAAAAAAGTTTACGTACATTCCGTTTTGATTTCGCGCCAGGATATCGTTGTAGTATTTTTCCAAACCGTATCTCCCATCGAAAGTATCGCCGTCAAAGCCGACAAAGCCGATCACCCGCGAGGCAATATTCTTGCTTGGATAATAGCGCCAGTTTTGCTTTTGCACTTCGACACCGTCGAGTTTTAGGGCGGTAATCTTGTCAGCCGTCGTGCGATCGATGCGTTCAGCAATTTTCTCATAAGAGCTGTTTACCTTCGACACCTTTGCGTAGTAATCTTCCGGCGTGATGCTGACAACCAAAGACAGCTTGTCATATAAGGACTTTTGGTCGGTGATTTTTTTGGGATTCAACGAGACAGTATAGCCGTTTGACAAAGTGGCAGCAGAGATTACCGTCCCATCCTTGTTGCTGAAATTTATCGAACCGCGATCGAATATTTGCGAATAGGACTTTACATATTGCCGGTCAGCCCGGTCGCTGTATTCCTTGCCGTGAACTACCTGGAGAAAATACAATCTCGTGACTAAAATCAGGGCGATAAGTATCACGCCAGAAAAAACTATCCTTATTCTGTTTTCTGGAGAATTGATCGACATGGTGTGTTAGGATGGATTGCCCCACTTCGCACGAAATGACAGGATTAGTTTCTTAAGGACAGGTTTGAGGACACATTGGCGGCACTTAGATAGTTGATGTTCTTTGCCTCCACAAAGCCGATTTGTTCCGCGGTCTGCATGGTAATCGCATTCTTTTGTTCGAAATATTTTGTTTCCAAAATTCCGACCTGTGATGACATGGCGACGATTTCCTTTTCAAGGTTTTGTCGGGCCACCACCTTGACCACCAGGTCTCTCATCAAAAATCCATAACTGACAGCCAAAATCGCGACAATAGCAACAAATGACCAAAAAAGCTTTTCTTGGATTTCCGTAATTTTTTCAATTTTATTGATTAATACCTTTGTCATTGTTATTATTTTATCTTTTCAATTATTCTCAATTTGGCGCTGCGTGATCGTGGATTTTCCCTGATTTCTTCGTCTTTCGGTATGATTGGTTTCTTGTTTATCAGTTTTCCGGAACCTTCTTTGGCTTTGTCTCTGAAGAAATTCTTGACCGTACGGTCTTCCAGGCTGTGAAAGGAAATGATCGACATTCGTCCACCAACTGCCAATTTGTCGAAACCCTTGCTTAAACCTTCCTTAAGCGCTCCTAGTTCGTCATTGACCGCGATTCGTAAAGCCTGAAAAGTCTTGGTGGCGCAATTGGTCTTGCCCCGTCGGTAGACGGCCGGTACAGCACTTTCGATAATCGCGACTAGCTCGCCTGTCGTCTTGATTTCTCCCGATTCCCTGGCGATCACGATCGCCTTGGCTATTCGTCTCGCGTATCTCTCATCCCCATAAGCATAGATGATGTCGGCAATCGTCTCTTCGGCCCAGTCATTCACGATGTCTGTTGCGGTAATCAACGGTTTGTCTTCCGGCCGAGCAAAAGTCATATACAGCGGTTCGTCTTTTTGAAAAGTAAAGCCTCGGCCCGACTCATCCAACTGATTGGAACTCAAGCCAAGATCCAAAATGATTCCTTGAACCTCTTTGATACCGAGTCCGGATAAAACTTCGTCTATCTTTCGGTAATCAGAGAGCTTCAAAGAATAATCAGCCTTCAAATCTTTCAACCTCGCTTCGGACCGGTTCAGGGCATCCTGATCGCGATCAACGGCCACGATCTTTACGTCCTTACCGAACCGTTTAGCAATCTCGACAGAATGTCCGCCGCCGCCCAAGGTACCGTCAAAGACGATATCGCCCTTCTTGAGGCTTACTCCGTCGACTGTTTCTTTTAAAAGAACTGTTACGTGTTGCATAGGTATTAGATTGCGCCGGCGCTGCCGAGTTTTTCTGCTAATTGATCGGCTTCTTTTTCCACCACATTCTTGTAAGCCTTCCAAGCCTCATCGTTCCAGATTTCCACGCGATCCTGAACACCGATCACGGCCACCTTTCCTTTCAAGCCGGCTCGTTCTACCAAGAAGTCCGGGACCAAAATCCTGCCGATGGAGTCGATGTCTGCCTCGATGGCGCTGCCAAACATGTAGCGGTTAAAGCTTCGATTGTCGGCTTTCAGCATGTTGGCTTCGGACAGTTTGTCGGAAATTTTCTGCCACTGCTTCAAAGTAAAAGCAAACAGACAGTTGTCGAGGCCGGCGGTCACGATGATCTTCTTGCCCATTTCCTTACGGAACTTTACCGGCAAGGAAAGTCGTTTCTTTTCGTCTATGGTGTGTATGTATTCGCCGATTAACATGATTTTGTAGACAGTAGTTTATATATTGTAGATAGTCGGATTATTTCTTTCGTTATTACAGAAATCTGACTAAATACCACTTTCTCCCACTGCATGTATATTTTATAACACTTCATCCCACTCGACAACAAATAAAGGCACTTTTTTATCAAAAGATAATAAAAAAACGCCGTCAGAATACGGCTCTAAATAAAGTTATTTTAAAAATAACTCAAATATTCTTAAACAAAATTTGAGTTATCCACTTTTTACTTATTTTTACAACGAAAAATACTTCCTCAACATTTCAAAATGTTTTGAACCATCGTTTTTTTCCAAAAAATTATCTTTTGTCACCCAAGCATAGCCACCATGTTCGTGACTTATCTTTACTTCTCCAGATGTATATTCGCATTTATAACCAACCAAAAACAAATTCTTTCCCGCCAAACGATGCTTGTCACCAAACACATGCATTCTAGTGGTAAAGGCTTCGCCAACTTCTATTTCCAAACCAGTTTCTTCTCTCACCTCTCTTTTTAAGGACTCCGCCAAATCAATTTCTCCCTCTTGGATTTTTCCACCCGGATAATCTATTCCGCCATCAAAATGAGAGAGGACCAAAACCTGATCGCCTTTTCTGATAAAGGCCTTCTGTCCGACATAAAATTGTGCGTCGTCTTTCATATTATTTCTTCGGCTTAAGAAGTGGGAAAATCTGTGCTTCGCGAGCGGGTTTGTTCATCAAAAAACTAAAGAGGCGCTCGGAAAAACCAAAACCAAAAGTTGGTGGCATACCATATTCCAAAGCCTCGACAAAGTCGCCGTCAGTCATTTGGGCTTCTTCGTCACCTTCATCACGAAGCTTGGCCTGGTCCATAAAGCGATCCATTTGATCGAGGGGATCATTGAGCTCGCTAAAACCCTTACCCATTTCTGAACCAGCTAAAATCACCTGGAATCTTTCCACTAAATTCGGATTGCTTTCCATTCTCTTGGCCAATGGCTCCATAATTACCGGGACGCCAATCAAAAAGCCCGGACCGGCAATCTGTCGTCGGCAATATTTCCAGAGATTATCGATGGCCCGAGTCAGATTGAAACCTTCGCCTCTCTCGTATTCCACTTTCAACTTTTTCAGAGCCTCTTCCACTTCTTCCAAATCGGCCTTGGAAATATCCACGCCGGTCATTTTCTTGATCGTCTCGGTGTAATCGTAGATCTCCCATTTGTCGGCCAAATCAATTTCAAAATTGCGGATCTTGAATTTCAAGGTGCCGAAAGTCTTTTCCGCCACGAATCGGTACATCTCTTCAACGAATTTCATCCCTTGATTGTAATCAGAAAAAGCCTCATAACATTCGAGCATGGAATAATCCTGCAAATGCTCGGCATCCATTCCCTCATTGCGAAAATCCCGGCCAATTTCAAAGACTTTGGGAAAACCAGCAACCATCAATCTTTTGAGCCATAATTCTGGCGAGATACGCATATAAACCTCCATATCAAGAGCGTTATGATGGGTAATGAAAGGCTTGGCTTCGGCTCCACCTGGCGTATTTTCCAAGACTGGCGTCTCCACTTCCATAAAACCCTTATTCGTCAAAAACTCGCGAAAGGCGGACCAGAATTTTGAGCGCTTCACAAACATATCTTTTACTTCCGGATTGAACATGATATCCAGATAGCGTCGTCGCAGTTTTTCTTCTTCGTCTTGCAAGCCATCCCATTTGTCGGGCAATGGTCGCAAACCTTTTGTCAACATTTTCCAAGTAGAGACCTTTAGCGTCTTTTCACCTCTTTTGGTTATGAACAAAGAGCCAGATACTTCTACAAAATCGCCCATATCGACGGTGTCGACAAACAGGTCAAAAATACCGGCATCCATTTCGTCTTTTTTGAGCAAGCCCTGAAGGGTGGCGGTACCGTCATTAAAATTGAAGAAAATCAAACCGCCCTGACCGCGGATGGCCATTACCCGGCCAACCAAGGTAACCGACTCTTTTTTTGAAAGATTGTCAAAATCAGCGATGACTTCGTTAATGTAAAAATCACGCTTACAGGAAGCCGGGAAAGGATTGAGGCCTTTGGATTTGAGAATGTTTAATTTTTCGATTCTGGTATTGCGCAATTCTTCAAGTGAAGCCATTTTTTTAGGTGTTAGGCTAATAAATTAATGCTTTTATAAACAAATTCTAACCTTGTTATAATAATACGTTTTTAGGTAAAAAGCGAGAGCTGGATTCCCTTTTTCAAGGGAATGACAGAGTGGAGAAAGCGAGCCCTTCGTTTTTGGAAGTAAGCGAGCCTTGTCCAAATTTTTGTGTCCGCAGGCGGTTTTGTTTGGTTCCACTTTCTGAAGTGGAAAAACCGCCGAGGATTAGGAAAACGCCCCGCGGGAGGGCGTTTTCTGCATAAAAATTTGGATAAGGCGAGCGCCCTTTTACTCAATATTCACCACCTTATATTGCATCGTACCGGCTGGAGAATTAAAACTGAAATCCTCGCCTTTTTTCTTTCCAAGGACGGCGGCACCGAGCGGACAACGGTTGGACAGCTTTCCAGAGGTCATATCGGCCTCTTCGGAACCGACAATTTTGTATTTCTTTTGATTCTTATCACCCTTCTTTTCGACAGTTACCACTGAACCGATTTTGACGTGCTCACCATGGACGGCATCAGAAGAAACGATCGTAGCGTTCTTGAGCATCGCCTCCAATTTCGCAATGCGATCCTCAATGTTGGCCTGCATTTCGCGAGCTTCGTGATATTCGGCATTTTCCGACAAGTCTCCCAAACCGCGGGCATAGTCAAGGCTTTCAGCGACTTCCTTTCGTTTGACAGTTTTGAGATCCTCCAGCTCTTTCTTTAATTCATCAAATTTTTCCCTGGTTAAATATTCTCTTTCTTCTTTCATGGTTGTTTTAATTAACTATTATTGTCCGCTACAATAACATATTTTAGACTAAAATGCCAGTTTCGGTCATTCGCAATATTTCGTATTCGCCACCAGCCAGTCCAAAGTCTGACGCATCACGTAAAGCGCACCCATCGTGTTGGTCACCGGACCTTTTTCCATTAAAACCGCAAAAGCGTATTTCGGATTATCATACGGAAAAAATCCGGTCACCCAAGAGTTCACATATTGTTTCAGGGCACCGAGCTCGGCCGTTCCGGTCTTGGCAGCCACCGGACAAGCCGGATTATTCAAACCTTTGGCGACGCCATAATCCTGAGTCACGCCATTTCTCATCCCCTCACGGACAATTTGGAAATAGCTTGGATCCAAATCCAGTTTTATATAATCGCTAGTGTCCGTATTGCCACCCAAGACAATGCTTGGACTGACCAATGTTCCGCTATTGGCGATTGACGCCACCGCCCGAACAGCCTGGATCGGACTCACCTGAAAACCGTATTGGCCGATCGAGGTGTGATAAGTGTCTCCGATGCGCCAGTCCTCGCCATTGAAATTTTTCGCTTTCCAATCGATAGTCGGAATGGTCCCGGCCGAACCGCTAAAAAAACCGTCTTTGATGGCCACGCTAAAACCGAACAGCTTCATATACTTATCGATATTCGCAATGCCCAAGCCTTTCTGATTTTGAAAACCACCGCCGACTTGGTAGAAATATTCATCCGACGATACGGCCAAAGCTTTTCGCATGTCGACATAGCCATGAGCCTTCCAATCCTTAAAGATCGAAGGCTTGCTTGGATCGTAGGGATTTGGCAGGATAAGCGCGCCCGTGCTCAAAATATTCGTCCACTGGTCAATGACTTTTTCGCTGAGCGCCGCCATCGCCATATACGGCTTCACGATCGAACCGGGCGTATACAAGCCGTCGATTACTCGGTCCAAAAACGGACGGTTGTTATTGGTTAAATAACTGCTGATAAGCTTGGAATCGCTGCCGTCCGTCATCACCTGGGAGCTGAATTCCGGATAGCTGGTCAAAGCCAAAACTTCGCCAGTCTTGATATCCATTATGACGCCGGCTCCACCATTGAAATTCACCTGATGGGCAAGACCGGAAATGGAAGCGTATAGTTTATTTTGCAATCCCGCATCAATCGACAATTTTACGTCTTCACCGTCTTGTGGCGGCCGAACGACGCTTTCGCTCTGCACCTTGCCCAAGGCATCCACTTCCACCAGACGCAAGCCGTTCTGTCCGCCCAGTTTTTCATCTAATAATTTTTCCACGCCATCTTTGCCCGAATAGACTTCGGTGTAATAAAAACCGCTCTTGTCTTTCGCCGGATATTTCACATAGCCGAGGACGTGGGCAAAACCGTCGAGAGAAATATATTTTCGAAAATCAAAACCGCTTTCATCGGGATTTTCGCTGTTCCAGGCCAGTTTCAAACCATTGCGATCATAGATTATTCCGCGCTTGGCAAAAAGCAGCGTATGCTTTAGGCGGTTGTTTTCACTTCTCGCCACATATTTATCGGCATCTTTTACCTGAAGAACCCAGACCTTCAGACCAAAGATGATTATCATGCCCAAAAAAACAAAGCCTAGGAGGAAAATACTGCGAATCGATATCGGCTTTTCGATACGGCCTTCGAACTGGTAGACGTCGAAATTGGGCAAATTGCTGGAGTCCAAAAGTATTTCATCCGGATCGATGTCCTTTTCCCGCCGATCATATTCAATTCGCCCCCGGCTTCTGCCAAAATTGATCATAGGGGGATTTTAGCAAATTCAGAGAAGAATTACTATGAAAAAATTACTTGGCCAGCGGCAGAGAAACGCTGACTTTCGTGCCTTTGTTTAAAGTAGAAGAAATATCAAATTTACCGCCATGAAGCTCGATTATTTTCTTGGTCGTGTAGAGGCCGATGCCGCTTTCGTTCGGATCGATGGTCATTGCATTCCTGCCGCGATAAAATTTCTGATTGGCGACGAACGGCAGATCCTTCGTGTCTATGCCGATGCCATTATCTTCGACGGTCAGGATAGCGTCATTGCTGCTGCGGATGATGTTTATCTTGACCTTGCCCTTGGGTGAATAACGGAACGCATTGTCGATGATATTGGCCAGAGCCAGATCCAGCATCTTTTCATCGCCATTGATGACCGGTTCATCGTCGCTGGCAAAAGTCAGGGTAACGACATTGCTCTTTATGAGATAATCCAGCTTGTTGACAATATTGTGAATCATGCCACTCAGGTTTATCCTTTCGTTCTTGACCTCGATGTTGTTTTTATCGATCTCCAGTTCCGCCGTTTTTAGTATTTTACCGATCGTCGAAATCGCTTCCTCGACGCGATTATGGCTCTCGTTGAGTATTTCAAAATTCTCACACTTGCCGTCTTTCAAGACCGCTTCCAATCCCCACTTCACGCCGTTTAATGGTGTGCGCAACTGGTGCGACATAGCGGATAAGAATACCTGCTTGGTATGGTCAAGCTCGTCGAGCTCGGAAATACGACGCTTCAATTGTTCCGACTTGACCTTTTCGCTCAAGGTCTCATTCACGAATTGGTAGATGTAATAGCCGATCAGGCCGTAGCCAAAGACAATGAGGATATATTTGGTCAAATAAGAATAATTGGAGAAATATTTGGCATCGGTGAAAATCAAAAGCGCCAGAAATACGGTCGAGCTGATGACCACGCTTTTTGTCAGCTTGGGATCCAGCTGATAGATCGAAATGACCGGTATCAGGATGAGCAAGAAAATAAAGGAGCTGTCCAAACCGCCGGTAATATAAATGACCAGAATATAGGCGACGGTCCAAATATAGCCGGAATATTTCCAAACAAACGACATCCGGAAAAATTCCGTAAAAAACAGGACGATTACCTGAAAAACAAAAAGAAAAATCAGGAGAGACATGTAAATCTTCGGATTCGAGATCCAGCCGAAGGAACCGGGAAAAATCAAAGGTATAGTTCCAAAAACCGACAAACCGACGAGCGTCGCCACCTGAACTTTGAAAAATTCGGTGAAATGCCTGCTCTTGCCTTCCTTATTTTCTGTCTTTTTTTTGCCGGCGATCATAGATTAATTTCTTCGACACTATTGTATCACGTTTTTTGATTTCCTTCACTTTCTTTTCCACAATTTCTTTCGCTTCGGCATCGGACAATCGCTTGCCGGCGATTTTTGTCAGTTCGGCAATCTCATCGCGCAAAATCGCCGCCGTCTCGAAATCCAAAATCTTTACCGATGCGTTCATCTGCTTTTCTTTTTGGCGGATCAGTCGGAGCGGGTTCCTTTCAATCATCGCCCGGTCGATTCTGACCAGCTCGCTGACCGCCTTGCTATGGTCAGATTTCATTTCTTCCATGATATCGTGAATGTGCTTGACGATTGTCTGGGGCGTAATGCCGTGCTTGTCATTGTAGTCCTTTTGGATTTTGCGGCGACGATTTGTTTCGCTGATTGCCCGCTCCATCGAACCGGTAATATGATCGGCATACAAGACCACTCGTCCCTTTACGTTTCGTGCCGCCCGACCGATCGTCTGAATGAGCGATGTTTCCGAACGCAAAAATCCCTCCTTGTCAGCGTCTAAAATGCCGATAAATTCGACTTCCGGCAAATCCAAACCCTCTCGAAGCAGGTTCACGCCGACCAAGCAATCAAATTTCCCTTTTCGAAAATCGGTCAAAATCTGGATGCGGTCGATGGTCTTGATATCGCTGTGTAAATATTCCGTCTTCAGGCCTTTTTCCTTGAGAAAGATACTCAGATCCTCGGCCATCTTTTTCGTCAAAGTCGTAGCGATGACTCGCCCGCCTTGCTGATTCGGCGAGGCAGGCCCGCCACCTTTGATGACAGTCTCGGCTTCGTTGATAAAATCAGTGATCTGACCTTTGTATTTTGTTTCTTTGTTCTCAATTATTCCCCTGACAGATACCTCCGGATCAATCAAACCGGTTGGCCGGATAATCTGCTCGGCAATCACCTGACTGTGTTTTAGTTCGTATTCGCCAGGAGTGGCGGTAGTATAGACAGTCTGGCCGACTCTTTTGACAAATTCGTCAAATTTTAATGGCCGATTGTCCCGCGCGCTTGGCAGGCGAAAACCATAATCAATCAAAGTTTTCTTTCGGGAAGCATCGCCGGCAAACATTCCGTTCAATTGAGGGACGGTGACATGCGACTCGTCGATCACGGTCAAAAAATCCGGCGTACCATCGGCTTTGTGCGGAAAATATGACAGCAAAGTGTCCGGCGCTTCGCCCGGCATCTTGCCGGAAAAATGACGCGAATAATTTTCGATACCGTTGCAATATCCGACTTCACGGATGAGAGCCAGATCATAATTTGTCCGACGCTTCAAACGCTCCGCTTCCAAATTTTTTCCTTCCTTGATCAGCGTTTTCAGTTGGACATCGAGTTCGGCTTTGATGGTCTTGAAAGCATTCTTGGCTGAGTCGGCATCGGTGATAAAATGTTTCGCCGGAAAAAGAAAAAACACTTTTTCTTCGCCCAAGATCTTTCTGGTAATGGCATCGATTTTGGCAATATCGCCAATCTTGTTGCCGTCAAAGTTTATCCGATAAATTATTTTTTCGTTGACTGGCATTATTTCCAAGGAATTGCCGATCGCCCGGAAATCTCCCGGCTTGAGATCGGTGTTATTCCTCTCAAAATGAATATTGATCAGTTTACGGATAAATTCGGCGCGCGATATTTCCATCCCCACCTCGATTTTCATATTTACTTTTTCGTATTCCGCCGGACTGCCCAGACCATAGATGCAAGACACGGAAGCGACAATAATCACGTCTTTCCTGGTCAAAAGCGCCTGGGTAGAAGCGTGGCGCAGCCGTTCGATCTCTTCGTTAATCATCGCTTCTTTTTCAATATAAGTGTCAGTCACTGGCATATAAGCCTCCGGCTGATAATAGTCGTAATAGGAAACGAAATAATGAACGGCATTGTCCGGAAAAAATTCTTTGTATTCCTGAGCCAGCTGGGCAGCAAGGGTTTTGTTGTGGGCGATCACCAAAGTCGGCTTTTGCACTTGTTCAATCAAATTGGCGACGGTGTAGGTCTTGCCCGAGCCGGTCACGCCAAAAAGAGTCAGGTCCCGATCACCTCTTTTTATCCCCTCCATCAATTTGGCGATTGCCTGCGGCTGGTCGCCCGCCGGAGAATATTTGGCTTTTAGCTTAAATTTATCCATTATTTTATACAATATATATCTTTATCAGACAAAAGAAAAGGCCCGCGATATCACTATCGTCGGGCCAAGCAGAGCCGAGGAAATTATGAAATGAAAGTTATTTCCCCGCGCCGATTCGAGAGCTTGAACCAGCCGCAAACATGCGAAGTATCTTCCCGGTAACCGGTAAAATACTTGAGGTCGCCATCATCGAGCGATCCGGCAAAGGAAATGTACACGCGGACAACTTCCCCGGCCGGCGTGCCGTTTTCGACCGAGAAGAAGACCGAATTGCGATTCTGGTTCCGACGATTGTCGTACTGCGAGAACATCATAATCGTGTCGTTTGGCGCATTCACGATCTGGCCCCGCCGTCCTTCAGCCGTCTTGATCAGAGTGACAATCCCCACCTCTACCGTACTCATATTCATAGTCATACGACCATTCCTTTCCTCTAACATCTGATGCAAATAGGTGTGCACCTTTCACCGATAATCAGCCATACGACCGATATACCACCAAACCGCACCGCGGCTTGGATTTACTAAGCCTGGGGTAGATTATACACTATTTATCTTTATTAGTCAATTTATATCTGGACAAAAAAGATTCTTTGTATTCCTGAAAATTTCCGTCCAAAATAGACTGTCTGATTTTCTTGACCAGGTTCACCAGAAAATGAACATTATGAATTGAAGACAAAGTTCCAGCCAGCATTTCCTTGCCATGAAAAAGGTGGGCAATGTAGCCCCGGGAATAATTTTTACAGGTATAACACTCGCAATCATTTTCGATCGGCCGGACGTCCCCGCGGAATTCTGATTTTTCGATGTGCATCTTGCCGTCTTTGGTAAACAGCGTGCCGTTTCGCCCATTACGAGTCGGCAAGACACAGTCAAAGAGGTCTACCCCACTTTCAATGCCCATAAACAAATCTTCCGGTTCGCCGATACCCAAAAGATGTCGAGGTTTCTCTTCCGGTAAGATTTCATTCACCCATTTCACCGCTGTCGACATATCTTCCTTGGCAAAGGATCCGCCGATGCCAAAGCCGTCAAAGCCTTTCCCATCGATTTCCATTTCGGAAATCACTTTGGCGGATTTTTTCCTCAGCCTTTCATCCCTGCCGCCTTGGACAATGCCGAATAAGGCCGGCTGAAAGCTCCTCAAGGTCTCACCTTTCCCGTCGCTTCCCACTTCGCTAAAGCTACGCGGGACAAGTCGCTCCTCCTCAAGGAGAGACCTTTTCCCGCTTTCATTCAGTTTTATATGTTCCGACAAAGACCGCAGCGCCCAAGCATGCGTCCTTTCGAGCGCCTCTTCCTGATACTTCAAATCCTCCGATGGCGAAGTACATTCATCAAAAGCAAAGATCATATCCGCGCCCAGATTATGCTGGATCTGAATTGATTTTTCGGGCGTAATATAATGAACCGAGCCGTCGAGGTGCGAAGTAAAAGACACTCCGTCTTGACCGATTTTTGCCAAGCGTGGCGCGTCCGAATCGTCAAACCTTTCCGGAATCATCAAAGATGGGTCAGTGACCTGAATGACTTTTGAGATCCCCTTCTTATAAGCAGCCCCGAGAGAAAAGACTTGGAAACCGCCCGAGTCGGTCATCGTCGGCCCGCCCCAATTCATCATCTTGCCGAGTCCGCCCATTTTCTTGACTAATTCATCGCCAGGCTGAAGATACAAATGGTAAGTGTTGGCCAAAACCACCTGAGTACCGGCCTCTTTGACCTGTTCCGTGCTTAGCGACTTGACGGTCGCCTTGGTGCCCACCACGACAAACGCCGGCGTCTCGATCACTCCGTGCGGCGTCTCCAACATCCCGGCCCGCCCCAGCTTGCCGTCCAACTTTTTCTCAATAGTGAATTTGATAGACATAACAAAAGTAATATAGCACAAATTGAATAAAACATAGAATCCTATAACGTCTTATTCTTCGTCTGTCATTCCCGCGCAGGCGGGAATCTAGTTTTAATTATTTAGATCCCTGTTTTCACAGGGATGACAAATGACGTGCATATAAAATGACAAAACATAATAAATTAGTTATACTATTCGAATGTTAAATATATTCAAAAAGAAAACTTGCGACCCCAAGGATGTGAATTGCCAATCGCCTCTGACAATCAAGTCCCTCGAACAGATTATCAATCAAAGGACGATAACGACCGACGCTGAATTAAAAAGAGGTTATAATCTGATCAAAAAATATCCGCGTTCGGTCAGTGTCTTGGGTTCGGCTCGCTTCAATGAAGACAATGAATACTACAAACGAGCTCGCGTTCTGTCTTTTCGTATCGCCAGAGAATTGAATTACGCTGTTGTCACCGGTGGCGGTCCGGGCATTATGGAAGCAGCCAATCGCGGTGCCTACGAAGCCGGCGGCGTTTCGCTTGGTTTTACCATCAAATTGCCAAAGGAACAAAGTACGAACAAATATGTCACCGAATTTGCAGAATTTGAATATTTCTTCACCCGAAAGACCCTGCTCTTCTTTTCGGCCGAGTCTTATGTCTACTATCCGGGCGGTTTCGGCACAATGGATGAATTGTTTGAAATTCTCACTTTGATCCAAACCAAAAAAATTCCTAGGACGCCGGTGATTTTGGTTGGTCGCGAATTCTGGACGCCACTCTTGAAGTTGATCGATGACAAGCTCTATCACGAAACAAACACCATCAACGAAGACGATGAAAATATTTACAAAATCGTCGATTCTGATGATGAGATTTTGGATATCATAAAGAAGGCACCGTACCGACAGGAATAAAACTTCGCTCCTCTCCCCCTTTTTACTTCCGTCCGACTTAATCAGAATCAAGCCGGACTCGGCGCTCCGTCGGCTGGAAAATTAAGTCGGCGGTCTTAACGGAAAATCAAAAACTCGTCATATCAGAAT
>Ga0194054_10000010_pt1 | contig 101616 bp, 82 predicted proteins | sample SepL2210m_MetaG_FD_163628 | JGI IMG/M metagenome (GOLD analysis project Ga0194054, IMG submission 163628) | Anoxic zone freshwater microbial communities from boreal shield lake in IISD Experimental Lakes Area, Ontario, Canada - Sep2016-L227-10m | ecosystem: Environmental > Aquatic > Freshwater... | reverse complement strand
AAATCCTCAAACTCTTCGTAGAATTTGAACAGGACGGAAAGGGCCAGCCTCAATGCCAGTTGCTGGTAGTCCCACAGGCTTTTATCGGGTGAGAAACGGCCAAGGGCGAACGTACTCCAGTTCGCCGGCAGCGTCTCAAACGGCACTTTGGATGCCAGATGTTCTAGGGATTTTAACGGCATACGTTACTCACACCACGGGGCCCCAGAAAATGAGCGGTTTTAACAGACGCCAGTCCGGCTTGATAAGGCTCTGGCGCGTTCCATCAGCAAACTCAACCTCATCCGCAGTGATGCGCTTAATCCACTTTCCCGTCACGCAGGACAGGGTTTCAGCCAGGTCAATATCCGGGTAGAGCCGATCCAGGTGGACGTCAACCGCATCTTTCTTATAATCCAATTCAATCGCCCTCGCCATTTTCGAGTCCCTGAAGAAAACGTACTGGCTATAGGGATCGGTCTTGGTGTTGCGGAAGAGGTCACCGTCATCGCCATCATACACGGAGTTGGCGATCGCCTCCTCGTATTGTTCGAGATGGCAGACTTTACAGAAAAGACCGGGGCCGCCCAATTTGATTGGCTTTCCACCTTTCCAATTGGTTGCTGCGAATACCCGTTTGATTCTCGGCAATAGGGTTGTATCAAAATATTCCGCAGTTTCGACGAGGAGAAACCGGCGCCTGATTCTATCGGTTTGATAGGCTTCTAAAATGGCGTGGCCTGTAGTACCTGATCCGGCGAAAAAATCGCCTACCCACTCGTTTTCATCCGCCGTTTGAAGAATAAACCGAGAAATCAGGGTCGTCGGCTTTGGATTCGAAAACGTGTTCGTGGATCCAACAAGTTCTGTTAGTTGCTTCTCACCGTCAGTGTAGTCCATGACAACAGACTTGGCGACCAGCGTGTCTACTTCATGTAGAAATTTTTTAACCTGTGGAACCTTTGATTCACTTTCGCCCCAGACAATCCTGCCATCAGAAGCCATGGCTTCAAAATTACCCCTATCCGGCTGTTTCGGATCCGGCTTTTCTGGCATTCCCCAGCCACGCTTGGGGCATTTACTCGGCTTTTGGCTTTTAGGGTGCAGTGGTGTATAGAATCGGTAATTTGTATCATTCGGGTCACGTGTAGTGTGGGCTTGTTTTCCGGCAGGCATAGAGGGATTATCTTCACGCCAGATCCATATTGCCGCCTTCTTGGTGCGAGCCTGTTGCTCTTTTACAAATCTACCATTCGAGTCTCGATATTCTGCATGCGAGTAGTTGTAAAGACCTTTCCAAGAGTCAAGGGTTCGATCATATTCGATTCCCTGCTCCTCCAATTCGGCACGGAATTCTGCACGATGGGTCTCAAATAGTTCAGCGATCTTGGCTTCAATCAGATCGATGGGAGGATAGTCGGAATTAAGTTTTTCAGTGAGCTCAGTCATCTCGATATAACCCGGCTTGGGTTCGCGGAACATACGCACATCCGCCGCAGCCTTTGGCAGATCCTTCGCATAGACTTCAACGTACTCGTGGTTGGTTGAGTACGTCGGAGACTGATTTTTCGTAGTGTTCTGGACCCAGATGATTTCTTCGACCCGGTTCTCTCGGCCAAAGACATCGTCCAAGGCAAATTCCAGATGTCTCCGCTCCTTGTCGTCAATGCTTGAGAATAGAACCCCTTTGGGGGCTAGCATTGGGTAACAGGCGGCAAGACGATCCTGGAGCATAGTGATCCATGAGGCATGACGGAATGTATCCCGGTACTGGAATCCATCACTCCCCGTGTTGTAAGGTGGATCGATATAGAACATTTTGATACGTCCGCGGAACTTATCCCGGAATGTATTCAGTGCCTGGCAATTCTCGCTCTTAATAAGGCGGCCGTCGATTGAGGCATCAAGGTCATCAAATAAACCCAGCAGACGAAGTTCCAGCGACTTGAAATGGAGGGTATCGAGCGGCAAAGAGCGCCAGGCATCCACGAGCTTGCGCTCCTTACCCTTACCCTCGAGAATAACACCGGCTTTGAAGTCGGCGGTGACGATGGAGAGTTCCTGCCACTCCGTCACCTGGGCCACCATGCCTTTGTGTTTAAGCAAATCGGCCAACAGGTCAAGTCCGCCCTCGCGCGCGGCAATCCGGTCAAGGGTGATGACGTAGTGTGAGCCCCGGACAAATTTCGGCTTGTTCCAGATCCGCACCAGTTCATCCTCAAATTGAGCGATGAAATCGATCAACCTGAATGCAAGCTCCTTGAGGGACTGGAGTTGACGTATACGGGCTTGCGACCATGGCGTGTTATCTTTAAACAGGTACTGGTACATCCAGAGATCAAACTGCTCACGCAGAAAGCCGCGTGCATCTTTGTTGATGAAATAATCCACCTCGCTCTGACGTCCGAAAACCGACATCGCTTTTTCAAGGACGGATTCCTTAACGGGATGCCCGGCTTTCTTCAGGGTTTTTAGAATTTCGTCATCCTTGGTCTGGCGTCCACGTTCGGAGTGGGTGACGGCAAGACGAACCGCGCCGTCTTTCTCCACCCCCTGGAACGCAAAGACGAGTTCGCGCTTCTCGTTGGCCTTCTTGTGCTCCAGGCCCGTGCAGTCAAAGAAAAAGACCTGATCCTCAACCGTGACCTTCATGTCGCGAAAAATACGGTCCGTCTTCACGTAGTAAAGCATGTGGGTCTTCCAGAACAGGACGGTGTCCTGCTCGTCAGTATAGACCTTCTCGTAAACGCTCATGTGTTGGGGCGTGTAGGCGAAACAGATGGAGCCCGAGCGGCTGAAGTAGCGACTGAAGAAAGCGTGCAGTTTGTCGAAAAGTTCTTCCCGGAAGTCAGGAAAGGTGGTGATGGCCGCGTCGACATCCGCCATCAGGGCCGGCTCGACGATCTGATGGAAATAGGCGGCCTTGATACGCATGAGGTTGATATAGCCAGACTGGCCATCAACCTTCGCGCCGATAAACAGGTCACGGAGAGCATCAAGGAATCGTTTCTCTTTAGTCATGGGAACCTCGAGAGGGAGTGGACGTTGGATATTGTGTAGAGGGGGAGGCGTGTTTCACCGGTTTCGCGGCTTCAAGGGGCATCATGTAAGCAGGTGCCGATTCACGAATCATGGCCGCGGCTTTGGCAGCGGCAGGGTTACTGTTATTCTCCTGCCAGAACCGGGCAGTGATTCGTTTGGCTTCCACGTCATCAAGGGGGACCCCGAAAAATGTGGCAAGCGCCTTGGCCTGCGCCTCCGTAGGCAATCGTTGCCCCAGCTCGATCTTGCTCAGAAGCGTGGAGTCCATCTCCGCAGCAGCGGCAACTGCGCGCAAAGGAAGCGCCTTCGCCTGGCGGAGTTCACGAAGCCAAGTACCAAGTGATTCGGGCAGGGCTCCGGCATTTGACTCATTGTGTCTAGACATAAATTGGCTTCTACCATTCACAAGGATCAAGATCAAGGGAAAAAATTAAATTATTATGATCATACACGCTCTACGAAGCTCGTGAATATGTCTTTTTATTATTCCCGCCAAAACGACTTTTGTGCGTGACCCGATTTGAGAGTTTTGAGATGCTTCGCCGGTCTTAAAAAAGGTTATCACTATGGCTGAACGACAACTTCTCAGCGGTAATGAGGCGGTTGCCTTGGGAGCACTCCATGCGGGTTGCGCCCGGGGAACTGGATATCCCGGCACCCCCTCAACCGAAATTCTTGAAAATTATGATGCCATCGGCGGTCAAGCCGAGTGGGCCCCCAATGAAAAAGTGGCCGCCGAAGTCGCACTGGGAGTCGCTTTCGCCGGTGCCCGCGCCATGGTAACCATGAAGCATGTTGGCCTTAACGTGGCCTCTGACGTCCTGTTCACCGCCGCCTATAGCGGCGTCCAAGGCGCCCTCGTATTCGTGGTCGCGGATGATCCCGGCCTCGCCTCCAGTCAAGACGAGCAGGATACACGCCGTTACGGAATAGCGGCGGGTGTCCCAGTCATTGAGCCCGCCAATTCCCAGGAATCCTATGACTTCATCCGGCTTGCATTCACCGTCTCGGCCCGCTGGAAAACCCCAGTCATTCTGCGTATGACCACACGGGTCTCCCATACCACGTCTATCGTCCGGACTTCGGATTCCATTGAATCACCTGCCACCCCACATTTCGTGCGTGATATTCCCGGCCGGGTCATGATTCCGGGTCATGCCAGGATCAAGCACAAAGCCCTTCGCGCCAAACTTGCAGAAATTCAGGAGTGGTGCGAAACCGAGGGACCTAACACCCTGCTCCCGGGAAAATCAGGTATCGGCATTGTGTCCGCCAGCGTGGCCAGTGTACATGCCAGGGAGGCCTGTCCGGAAGCCGCAGTTCTCAAGCTCGGGATGACCTATCCACTACCGATTAAAATGATTTTGAATTTCCTCAAGGACAAAACCCAGCGCTTTGTTATCGAGGAAAATGACCCGGTTCTTGTTGAGCAGATCCGGGCCGCAGGCGGCGATGTGCCCTGGAACCCGGAAGCCTACCGGATGGGCGAATTGACCGTGGACCGCGTGCGTCGAATTCTGAAAGGGGATGCCACTCCCGAACCTCCGCCCCCCAAAGCGCGCCCTCCACGACTTTGTAATGCCTGCCCGCACGGGTACGTTTTTGAGGTTCTCAAAAAACATGACTGCATCGTATCGGGTGATATCGGATGCTACACTCTTGCCGCCCTGCCGCCACTCTCGGCCATGGATTCCCAAATCTGTATGGGTGCCAGTATCGGTATCGGTCTGGGGCTACGACATGTGTTGCCTGAAGTGGAAGCGCGCCGGGTCGTAAGCGTCATTGGCGATAGCACGTTCATGCACAGCGGACTTACGGGCGTGGCGGAGATGGTATTCAACCCGCCCCCCACCGGCCATGTACTCATCGTGCTGGATAACCTTACCACAGCCATGACCGGCCAGCAGGAACATCCCGCGACGGGGCGACGACTGGATCACACACCCACCACACGAATCATGATCGAGGATGTGGTCAAAGCCATGGGAATCAAGAACGTCACCGTTCTGGACCCGGTTCGTCAAACCGCAGAACTCGAAGACACATTGATCAAGGCGTTGAAATCCAACGAATTGACCGTCATCGTCGGCCGTCAACCCTGTCTCTTGGCAGCTGGCCGCATCCGCTCCTATGAGCAGAAAGCATAAAAGGAACATCCTTTGAAAACAGAAAAAACCACTAACATCCGAATCGCCGGACTTGGCGGGATGGGAATCATCAAAAGCGCCCAGGTTCTCGCAGAAGTCCTCTTCCGGGCCGGGTATGACGTCAAAAAAGCCGAGGTGCATGGCATGAGCCAGCGGGGCGGTTCTGTAACCAGCGATATCCGGTTCGGCAAGGAAGTTCTCAGTCCGATGATTCCGAACGCTGAAACCGATTTTCTCCTGATTCTTGCACCGGAAGAATTGGAGAACCACCGTCCCGCATTGCGACCGGCAGGCATCTTGATCAACGCCCAGTCGTTCGATAATGTTACCCTGCCCAACAAGAAGAGCCTGAACATCGCCATGCTCGGTACGCTCAGTCGACACCTCGACATCCCTGTTGAGTCCTGGCAAAAGACGATCTACGACATTTTCCCGGAAAAGCTGCACGCCATTAACCTGGCGTCATTCGAAGCCGGACGCCATCTCGATAAATAAGGAGCCTCATGAGCAATAGCCCCATCCATCCCGACAGCTATGCTGACTTTCTATGCCCTGACGAGTTGCATCGCATTCAACTCCACCGTCTTCAGGCCATAGTACAAGCCGCCTATGACAACGTTCCCCTGACACGAGGGCGAATGGATGAGATTGGACTCAAGCCGGAACACATTAAAACCATTGCCGACACGGCCAAACTGCCGTTCACAAACAAAACGGATCTGCGTGACACCTATCCCTACGGACTGTTTGCCCGTCCCATGAAAGAGGTCGTTCGCCTGCATGCCTCCAGTGGTACAACCGGCAAACCGATCGTAGTCGGGTATACGCGGGATGACATGAAAGTTTGGTCCAGTGTCATGGCCCGCACCTTCTGCGCCGCCGGGCTCAGTGAAAACGATGTAATCCAGAATGCCTTCGGCTATGGGCTCTTCACGGGTGGGCTGGGTGCTCATTACGGAGCGGAAGCCCTGGGGGCCACCGTCATCCCCATCTCCGGGGGCAACACCGAACGCCAGATCATGGTCATGCAGGATTTCGGAGTCACCGCCATTTGCTCCACCCCCAGCTATTTCCTTCACCTCATCGAATCCATCGAAGCCACGGGAACAGGCTTCAAGGATCTGAAGCTCAAGGCAGGTGTATTCGGGGCCGAACCCTGGACGGACGGGATGCGCGCCCACATTGAGGAGCGGGCCCATATCAAAGCTTACGACATTTACGGATTGTCCGAGATTATTGGCCCCGGGGTCGCCACCGAATGTTCCCAACAAAACGGACTTCATGTCTTTGAGGATCATTTCCTAATGGAAATCGTGGATCCCAAGACGAGCCAGGTTCTCCCTGATGGCGAAGAGGGCGAACTGGTTCTGACCACTCTCAGCAAACAGGCGATTCCCATGATCCGCTACCGGACCCATGATATCACCTCCATCATCCCGGAGCGCTGCGCTTGCGGGCGAAGCATCCGCCGGATCTGCCGGATTAGCCATCGCAGCGACGACATGATCATCATCCGTGGTGTGAACGTATTCCCGTCACAGATTGAGGCCGCGCTGCTTAAGGTGGAGCAATCACTTCCTCATTATCAGATTGTCCTGAGTCGCAAGGAAGGCCTGGATCAGATCGAGGTGCAGGTGGAGGTTACCGAGGAGATGTTCCGGGACCGGGTCAGTGCCCTTGAACAACTCCAGAAGAAATTCTCCCATGCCATTGAGCATGTCGTCGGCCTGCGCGCAAATGTCCGCCTCGTGGAGCCGCAGACGATTGCCCGGAGTCAGGGCAAGGCCAAGCGGGTAATTGATCAACGCAAGGAAGGGGTTGCCCTATGAAACTGAAACAACTCTCGGTATTTCTCGAAAACAAACCCGGACGCCTGAGCCAGCCCTGCAAGGCACTCGCCGAAGCAGGAATCAATATTCTCACACTCTGCCTCGCCGACACCGAGCAGTTCGGGATTTTACGCCTGATCGTCAAGGACTGGGAAAAAGCCAAAAACGTCCTGGAAAAAGCGGGCTGTGTCGTCAATGTCAGCGAGGTACTCGCCATCGAGATTCCTGACTGCCCCGGCGGTATGGCAAGCATTCTGGCCGTTCTGGAGCCCAGTGCCGTCAACATCGAGTACATGTATGCCTTCACGCTGAAGCGCGGCAGTAACGCCGTCCTGATTGCCCGGATCGAGGACGCAGATCGCGCCATCGAAATTCTTCACAAAAAGAACGTCAACATCCTGAGCGCTTCCACTTTCTACACCCTCAGCTAACTCCAAAAGGATCCGACTGTATGGCTCTTATTCACTGTGATTTCTTTTCCGACAGTCTCGGACTGTGCTCATCCATGACGGTCATTCTACCCCAAAATACCCGGAGCCAGATTGGAATGACCGGCAAGGCGGGTGACAAGAAACACCCCGTCCTCTATCTTCTGCACGGGATGTCAGATGACCACACGATCTGGTTGCGACGCACCTCCATCGAGCGCTATGTGTCCGATCTGGGTATCGCGGTCGTCATGCCGGCCGTGGCACGGAGCTACTACACCGACATGCACACCGGGCTTAAGTACTGGACCTTTGTCAGCGAGGAATTGCCCCGTCTGGCGGAATCCTTTTTTCCGATATCAGATAAACGCGAAGACACCTTCGCGGCAGGCCTCTCGATGGGCGGCTACGGGGCCTTCAAACTGGCACTAGCCAGACCGGAGAAGTTCGCCGCAGCCGCCAGCCTGTCCGGAGCACTTGACCCGATGGAACTGTCAAAACACATGCCCGACCGGATTGCAGAACATTACAGTATTTTCGGGGACAAGCCCGTTTACGGGACCGCCAATGATCTCTTCCACCTCTCCCATGAATTGGCGAACTCGAGTGCGGCCAAGCCGAAATTATTCCAGTGCTGCGGCACGGAGGATTTCCTCTATCAGGATAACCTGAAGTTCAAAAATCATCTAAATGCCCATAACTTTGACCTGACCTATGAAGAAGGCCCGGGCACCCATGAATGGGGATATTGGGATACCAATATTCAAAGGATCCTCCGCTGGCTCCCCTTAAGCCGTTAGAACGTGTAGCGGCCTGTCAGAACAACATTGCGGCCCGGCTCATTGCAGCCTGAGCCATGGATGCGGTAATCCTCGTCCAAAACATTCTCCACCGCCAGCGACAAAGCAAGGGAAGAGGTGACCTGGGAACCGACCCGGACACCAAACACCGCATACCCGGGCGTCCCGCCGGGAGGAATCCGCTGCGTATCGCGGAGGTCATCGGCAGACAATTTATCCGCCTTTTCAGCCGCATCACAAACCCCTTCCGCCCAATATTTCGCGTTATCAGTTTGCGCCCGCACCCCCGCCTGGACAGTCGGCGGCATGAGTCGAGTTATATAGTCACGCTGCTTTTGGGGGGAAGAAGTCGGATAGGAGTCCACCTCACCTTCCATCCAGCTGGCGCTCAACCAACCCGACCAGTTTTTCGTCACGGTCACAGTATTGAGCCATTCCACTCCCTGGATATAACCATTCCCAGAGTTTTTCTTGGTCACCTCATTTAGCCCATCAATCACCCGCCCGGTGGGAGCGCGGACGATCATGCTATCAATATCGGTGTAGTAATAGGTGAGCGCTGTCGAAAAATAATCGAAACGGGATTTTATGCCAGCCTCATAGGACAGAAAATGCTCCGGCTCGAGGTCGGACACCGGCGTTTCGATCTCGTTACTCCGCGCCGTATCCAGCCGCGTCAAATCGGACAAATTCGGAGCACGAAAGCCCTGCGACAGTCCGGCAAACACCGTATGCCGCCTATCCTGCGTCAGGGGATGCAAGAGGCGAAGTGATCCGGCAACAGTATCCCAGTCTCCCTCCACAGACATGACCTTATTGTTTTCAGGGTTCAATACCCGGTTGGCATCAACCTGTGCGGCCGTATATCTGGCCCCGGGGATCACATCCAATTGATCATTGAAAAAGCTGATCGTATCCTGCACATAAAAACCGACTGAATCATAACGGGCATCATCAGCGACAGGCCCCTGAATCGCCACTTTGCTCAAGGTGCCATTGGCTTTATATTTGTTCAGGTAAGAATCCACGCTGTCATGATAATACTCGGCCCCGTAAACCCAGTTTCCCAGAACGGTATCAGATTCCAATTGAAGCGAAGAACCCCATGTGGTGACGTCGAATCCCTGTTTCTCGCCGGTGCGGTCCTTCTTGACCCGTGATTCATCCTCCTGCTGATCCTGTCGCGATAGGGTTAACTTCATGCGATCGATAAACGTGTTTAAATTTTTCCCGGCATAGGTCACATAATCAAGATTCCGATGCTGGTCCAGAAACCGACTTTTCTCATCCCCTGCTTTCAAGCCTTCCCACGTCAACCCGTAGATGGTTTTATGGGTGCGCCAGACGTCATCCTGACTGACCGACTGATGCCCGACCGTTAACTGGTTATCCGGGTTGAGATTGACATCCACACGCCCGTCATAATCCAATTCATCATAACCGGTATGCTTCTGACGATCGACCTCATCGCCACCACGCAGGTCTCCATAGTTTTTAACCGAAACTCCACCGACAAATCCAACCTGCTCATTCAGCCGCGCCCCTAACTGCATCCTACTTGTGGTGGATCGTTCCGCACTGGCCCCACGGTAATAAAGCACCGGTGCCCAAACCGGTTGCCCCTGATAGTCCGACGGTGGCGCCACTGTCGTTGCATTAACCGCCCCCCCAATGGCATCACTGCCATACAGAACCGAGGAAGGCCCCATGACGATATCGTAATCGCTCACCGACAGGGAATCCACCGTACTCCAATACTGGTTTGGCCCATCACGAAACACGGAGTTGTTCAGGCGAACGCCATCAATGAGTAAAAGATTACGGAACCCCGTAAAGCCGCGGAAATAGGGCGAGCCCTGTCCATTCGCTGTTTTTTGGCCCATCACGGAGGGAAGCCCTTGAAATACTTCCGGGGTACTTCGAGCCGCCTTCCGGAGTTGGGTATCCTTCGCCTCCAACTTGTACGCCGTGTAAGGGACCGATAGTTCATCGCGCGGGATGCGCAGTGCCGTCACCACAAGGTTAGTGGCTGTCCCGCCCGGCTGACTTACACCCGCCATGGCCTCCACCATCATCGCTCCAAATATCGCCAACCTGATGCCTAAATACAATTTTCCCGCTACGACTGTTTTCATATAAGCTCCCTGATCATGGTTACGAGAGATAAACGTTTGGCGCCACAAAAAGGTTCACTAAAAAAAACACAGCCATCCGCAGTCGAGTGCCTGCCCACCTTCACATTAAATCCTTAAGGCATTTAACCCGGACATTTGTCACTATTTAGATCATTAAAGAACTAGTTGCTTCATCAATAGAAATATGCATAATGACCAACAAATAACGACAAGGAGCACTCCATGATCAATTTAAATGAATTATGTTCGGACGATCTAAAAAAGATAATGATTCTCCGTCAAAAAATCGAACTTCTGGAAACGGAAATGGCCGCGATACTCAAAAAGGCCGAAAAACGCCCCACCCCTTTGAGCGTGACCGTCCGTAATATGCGCCTCCCCCGCAAAGCTCAGCCGAGTTTGCGCACGATGATCAGTAACATTCTGATTGAAGCCGGGAAACCGATGTCGGTTCACGAGATTTATGATGCCAGTCTGGCGGGTGGCTATCAGTGGCGTTCGCAAGACCCCATTAACGCCCTGAACGTGAAAATGTACACCGATCGCTCTTTCAAAAAGGATTCTCCGGGATTATTCGTGCTCCGGAATCCTGAAAAAGCAAAAGCCTGATTTACCGCTTTTGCGGGCGTTCGGGATAGAGTGTCCAGTAATGGATACGGCCATCCTTGTATTCGTATAAGCGAAACGCTGGCTGTCGATCCCAAAAGCGGGCCAGCGCAGGGGCTGCATACACTGGCACTTCACCGATCCACACCATTTCATCACGGTGAAAATGTCCGGCGAACACCCCTTTGACACCGGGATATTTTTCGAATAAGCGCGCCCAGCGTGGATCCGACATCTCTCCCCATGATTCCGCATCCTTACCCTCATTTCCAAGTAAATCCCGCAGAGGCGGGCGATGCATAAAAATAAGGGCTGGCTCAGCCGAAGTCCCCAGCATCTTTTCAATGACCGCGCGCTCAATCTGCCACGCGCTGCACTTTTCCCCGCTCTGGATCTCGGTGCAAAGGAATAAACACGCCACCCCTTTAACCATGACCTTCTGGGACGTTGGCCCGAAATTTTCCTCAAAAAGGAACTGCGTCCGTCCAAAATCATCCTGAAGGAGATCATGGTTTCCCGGGACACAATAAACAGGGGCTTTCAACTCCTTGAGTACTGCGACGCCATCCCTGACAATCTGTTCATTTCGGATTGAGTCCGAGAATATATCTCCCGTGAGCGTCACAAACTCTATTTTAACAGGCAGTTGGTTGATCATTTCGACAGCACTTCGGGTCATGGCCATACCATCCTTGGCACCCCAATGTGTGTCGGTTATCTGGACGAAATAAAAATGGGAACCCGTGGCGACCGCCGCCTTCTCGATCTCCCGTGCCGGGGCACATCCACCCACCAGAATCAAAATCAACACAATCCACTGCTTTACCCGCAATTTCTCAACCATTCTGGTTCCTCCCGGAAATCATCTCTATCAACCGTGTTTTCAAGGCATCAATCCCTTCCCGGTTCAAGGCCGATACGGCCATGGAGCCCGGATACATTTTGAGTAATTCTGAAATATTTCCGCAGGCGGCAGGCGTGTCGCATTTATTGAATACAAGAATTGCCGGAACTTTGTCTGCACCAATCTCGGTCAGATTTTCAAACACCACCTCACAATGCTCACTCACATACGGATGCCCGGCATCCGCCACATGCAGCAAAACATCGGCCTCAGCCACCTCTTCGAGAGTGGAGCGAAACGAAGCAACCAGACCATGAGGCAGGTGTCGGATGAAGCCTACTGTATCTGTCAATAATGCCTCAACCCCGTCCGCCAGGCGGATCAACCTGCTTTTGGTATCAAGCGTGGCAAATAACCGGTCATCCACATAGGCATCTGTTCCTGACAGGGTATTCAACAGGGTGGACTTTCCGGCATTGGTATAGCCCACCAAACTGACCGCCGCCCAGGGCCGTCGTGCACGGGTCCGTTCACGGCGCTGCTGAATGGTTTCCAGTTTGTCTTTCAAGTCCTTGATGCGCCGCCGCATCGGCTCGTTGCGCAACCGTAAGGGACTCTCGCCCGGCCCCTTCATACCGATCCCCCCGCTAAAACGCGCCTGTTTTTCGGAAACAGGCAAACGTCCAACGAGATATTGAAGCTGCGCCAACTCGACCTGAATCTGGGCCTCGGCAGACCGCGCACGCCGAGCAAAAATTTGGAGGATTACCTCGGTGCGATCAATCACCTTGACCCCAATCGCCTGATCGAGGTTATTCACCTGAACAGGCGAGAGTTCATTGTCAAATATCACAAGATTGGCATTCACCTGCTGACATGCAAGCTTGATCTCCTCGATCTTACCCTCCCCGATAAAATATTTAGGCGTTGGGGCCGGTCGATTTTGTGAGAGTGTCCCGAGTACCACCGCCCCTGCGGTATCCGCCAAACGCTCAAGCTCCTCCAGAGAGTCCTGCGCTACAATTCGCCCGGCACGGCCAATGACCACCTGAACCAATAAAGCCCGCTCGCTGGCAATCTGACTAAGCTGCCCTTTTGTACTCATTCTTAATTTATCCCTTCACGCAAATCATGGGCTCCAATCGAGCCACCAGCCGTGCGAGTCCGGCTCCGGCCGTTGCACGCACGACTTCACTGACATCCTTATACGCCGCCGGCGCCTCTTCAGCAACGCCGCGATACGACCGGGTTTTGATGGTAATATTCCGCCGCCTCAATTTCTCAACCACATCCTCGCCACGATATTGCTTTAACGCCTGGCTTCGACTCTGACTGCGCCCCGCTCCATGACAGGCGGAACTAAACCCCAATTGATCCCCTTCGGCCGTTCCAGCAAGAATGTACGAGGCAGTTCCCATCGTGCCCCCTACCAATACTGGTTGCCCAACTTGACTATAGCACCCCGGCAGATCAGAATGCCCAGGTCCTAAGGCGCGAGTGGCACCTTTGCGGTGCACAAACAGCTGCTTCTTCTTCCCCTCCACCTCGTGATCTTCAAGCGAACAAAGGTTATGCGAAACATCATACAAAAGATTTAAAGGGGCTTCGCCCAGCACGGAACAAAACACTTCCCTGACAAAATGAGAAAGGATCTGGCGATTCGCCAACGCACAATTGGCTGCCGCCCGCATAGCGCCATAATAGCTCTTCCCGGGCGGAGAATATGCCGGAACCGACGCAAGCTCACGGTCGCGAACGTTAATGCCGTAATCACTTGCTTCGATTACCATCCGTCGCGAAAATTCGGTAGCCACCTGATGGCCCAATCCCCTTGAACCGCAATGAATGCTGACCACTACACCCTCCGGAACCAAGCCATAGGCACGAGCAATGGACTCATCAAAAATCTCTCTGACAACTTGAATCTCCAGATAGTGGTTGCCCGCCCCCAGCGTCCCCATTTCTTCAACTTGCCGCTGGCGCGCCTCTTTTGACACTTGGGCCGGATCGGCATCCTCGCATCGCCCTTGGCTTTCAATTCGCGCTACATCACCCTCCATCCCATATCCCTGCTCAACAGCCCATCTGGCCCCTCCTGTCAACATAGCGGTCATGTCGCGGGCATTTAAACGTAAGCGACTGGTACTGCCTACTCCGGCGGGAACGTGATAGAAAAGGGCATCACCCAACTTATCACGGACGGCCTGCAGATCATTGTAACAATAGGGGGTTAGCAGCGTCCTGACACCACAAGAAATGTCGAAGCCGACCCCACCGGCCGAGATCACTCCTCCGGCCTGCGGATCAAAGGCCGCAACCCCGCCTATCGGAAACCCATATCCCCAATGGGCATCAGGCATGGCATATGCCGCTCTCATGATCCCCGGCAAGGCAGCCACATTCGAAAGTTGCTCAAAAACCTTGTCATCCAACTCTTCAATCAGGGATTCTGAAGCATATAGAAGTCCAGGCACCAGCATACTGCCCGTCATGGGTATCTCCCATGCCCATTCAGATCGCTTGATGAGTTTTGCCTTATTCATTTATGCCTCCTCACACATCGACCACACACTGTGCCATCCACTGTCCCTGCGCATCCTGACCTACCTTCAACGCATAGTAGGTGGCCGCCTTGACCTCAACGGACGGCTCATGTCGATCACTATCCACGGCTTCACCCCATAACTCGCCCCTCAACCGCCCTTCCTGAATTTTTACACAAAACCTAGAAAACACCATCCTCCTTAACGACATTTCCCGAAGGATACTGTTCAGCCAATCCGTAAACAACAATTCACAATCCGGGGCCTCACACTTCACCATTACCCGGGTGGATTGAGCCACTCGCTCCAAGGGCACCATGACGGACACCATCGCCATCCCCGCCTGTTCAAAGGCTGACTCCAGAGTAGCCCCAAACCCACGGACTCCAATATCCGCCTGATGTTCAAAATGTTCCCAACTCGTAGTCATATTTCAAACTCCCCTTCAGGTCATGTTACCAGGGCAGACGCATCTAAATTGCAGGATTTCTGGCCATTTTGGCTCAATCTGACGACGGAAATTTGGAGTGCGGCGGCTTGACGCCGCTTTCACAAGGCCTGGCTTGACAGGCCGACAACACGGCGCGTCAAGCCGCGTCGAAGAAAAGCGGCGTCAAGCCGCCGCACTCCAAAAAATGCCTATTCACCTGAGTATTTGAGCCAGAAACGCCAGATTAAAGGAAAATTAGATGCGTCTACCCTGGTAATGTTACCACGCCCGATTGACAGGCCAAGATGATTCTGAAATACTCAACTCAACTTATTCCAGCCTGTAAATTGGATACCTGATTATGCAACTTAACGAAGAACAGAAAATACTTGTAACTCAATGGGTTAAAGAGGGTTGCGGACTCTCGGAGATCCAGCGGCGCATGACTGATCAATTCAAACTCAGCCTCACGTACATGGATGTCCGATTCCTGATTATTGAACTTGGTCTGGATATTCAGGACAAGCGAAAAAGCCCGCCTGCGACACAAACTATTTCCCCCTCAGCAGATCCCATAGCCCCGGTGACTGAAGAGATCCCTGATCTCGCGCCGGAACCTCAGACCGGCCCTGGTGGAGTCATAGTTGACGTCGACCGTCTCACCATCCCCGGCTCACTGGTCAGCGGTACTGTAGTTTTCTCAGATGGCGTCAAAGCCAACTGGTCACTCGATCAGGGCGGTCGCCTTGCCTTGGGCGCTAGTGATAAGAATTATCGCCCCTCCGCACAAGACGTGCAGGAATTCCAAATGGCCATTGCCCGCGAATTACGAAAACGCGGCTACGCCTGATCAGATACCTGATCAGAAAAAGGAGTCTAGCTATGTCTTTTGAAAGCGGAAGTATGACCTTCCGGTTAAATTATCTTCAGCAGTTGCTGCCCAAGGATTATGTGGAGCGTTTCGCCCGACGCGCCGCCCCGCCCATCACCACTCTCGGCGACACGCCCATCCAGGGCTGGGTCACCGGTCGCCACCTTCTGGACACAAACATAAATAAGGAAACCGCATTCTGGGCTGGTTATCTCCGCCTGTCCATGATGCGGGCCGAGCGTAAAATCCCAAATTCACTCCTGCGCGCGGAATGCAAAATGGAAGAACTCGCCCGGATGATGGCCGACAATCGGGCCGAACTGGACCGGAAAACACGAAGCGAAATCCGCAAGGAAATCGAGGCCAGACTCCTTCCCACCATGCCCCCGCAATTAAAAGGCATGGCCATCGTTCACCTTCCGGAAAGCCACGAAGTATATTCCGAAGCGACCTCCGATAAGCAAATGGATGCGCTGGACGCAGGCTTCCGGGAGGCACTGGGCTTCGGCCTGATTCCTGCCACCCCGCAAAATGCCGCCGCCAAACGGCTGCATATTGATGTGCGTGATCTTGCCGCTTCAAGTTTTTCACCCGACTGCGAGGATGATGCCGCCGACAATAATGTGGGACAGGACTTTCTGACCTGGATGTGGTTTTATTCTGAAACCCGTGGCGGCATCATCAAACTCCCCTCGGGCGGGGACTTTGCCATCATGCTTGAAGGGCCCCTCACATTCGTTCTTGAGGGCCAGGGAGCTCACGAAACCGTACTACGGCGCGGCTCACCTGAAATCAGTGTGGAGGCTAAAATCGCGTTGCTGGGCGGCAAGAAACTCCGCAAAGCCCGACTCCTGATTGCACGGGGGCAGGACACCTGGCAAACCACACTTGATGCCGATCAATTCATTTTCAGGGGATTGAAACTGCCTGAAGGGGAAAAACTGGAACCCATCAGCCGTTTCCAGGAACGAATGACCTCGCTATCAACATTCACCACCGCATTCCTTGAAATTTATGATCGTTTTCTCAAGGAGCGAACCGACGAGAAGGTCTGGAAGAAAACACGGGGAGCCATCCACCAGTGGGTGAGCGAGCGGACTGCACGAAAATAGGTAAACAGGGGGATTTCAAATGAAATTATCCATAGTCATTCCAGTCTACGATGAAGCCGCCACCATTCTTGAACTCCTCAAACTCGTCGCCAGTATTGAGGTCGGCCTTGAAAAGGAACTTGTCATCGTAGATGATTGTTCAAAGGACGGCACCCGTGACGTGCTCAAACAGGTGGCCTCCGAGCATGCGGAATGGCGCATCTTGTTTCATGATATCAACCGGGGAAAAGGCGCGGCGTTGCGCACAGGCTTTGCGGCCGCCACTGGCGACTTCGTACTGATCCAGGATGCCGACCTTGAATATGATCCACGCGAATACCCGCTCCTGTTGCGCCCGCTTCTCGAGAACCGGGCCGACATTGTCTTTGGCTCCCGTTTCCTGGGTGGCGGCCCACACCGGGTATGCTACTTCTGGCATTATCAGGGCAATAAATTCCTAACAACCCTCTCCAACATGTTCACCAATCTGAACCTTACCGACATGGAGGTCTGCTACAAGGTGTTCCGCCGGGAGGTATTACAAACGATCTCCCTCAAGGAAGATCGTTTCGGCTTTGAAGTGGAGATCACAGCCAAGGTGAGCCACGGCAAGTGGCGCATCTATGAGGTTCCTATTTCCTACTACGGCCGCTCCTACGAGGAAGGCAAGAAGATCACCTGGAAAGACGGCTTTCGCGCCCTCTGGTGCATCATCAAATACCGCTTTGTAGATTGAGCGCCTTTTACATTCCGGGAATAAACTTCTGCTGTGGATCCATACCGGCGATAAACTCAGCCAGTAGTTTTGAGCAGTTATCCAGATCATCCAGCGAGATCACTTCCACAGAGGTATGCATATAGCGATTGGGGATGCTCACCAACGCGGCAGCCACCCCGGACCGGTTCACCTGCATGGCATTCGCATCCGTCCCCGTCGCCGAGGGTTCAGCCGTAATCTGGAACGGAATCTTGTTCTTTTTGGCAGAGGCTTCCATCACCCGGGCCAAGACCGGATTAATGTTTGGCCCACGGTGCAATGTGGGACCTTTACCCAACTTGCACTCACCGGTACGCTTCACTTCGCCACCGGGGTAATCCGAGGCAAACCCGACATCCACGGCAATCCCCACATGCGGATCAATCCCAAAGGCGCTCGTACGGGCACCCCGTAACCCGATTTCTTCCTGAACACTAGTCACGCCGTAAACCCCGACCTTGAGTTTGCGTCCCTTTAACCGCCGCAAGGTCTCAGCCACCACAAACGCGCCAGCCCGGTCATCAAAGCCACGCCCGGCCACCAGATTGTTCAACATTTTTTCGAGGCCGACATCAATCGTCACATAGTCGCCAATGTCAACGACCCGGGCCGCGTCCTTGCGGTTCTTTGCGCCGATATCAATCCACATCTCATGCAGCTTGATCGCCTTGCCCCGCTCTTCCGCCTCCAGCATATGGATCGGCTTGCGCCCAATCACACCAAACACCGCCCCCTTCGCCGAGTGGATCTTGACGCGCTGTCCGCTGATCACGGCCGGATCGATTCCGCCCACCGCCGCGAAGGAAAGAAAACCACGGTCCTCGATATGCACCACCATCAGCCCGATTTCATCACAATGTCCCGACAACATCACCCGGACCGGGGCTTCGGGATTGATAATGCCGATCAGATTGCCATGCACGTCGGCACGGACTTCATCGCAATAGTCCGCCATCCGCTTTTTAAAAATCGACTGAATGTGCCATTCAAACCCGGACGGACTGGCCACCCCGATCACTTGTTTAAGAAAATCGAATGAATCTTTTTGCATGACAGAATTACTCCTCAATTGAATTTCTAAAAGGTATCACGAGTAGAAGTTTCGTCAACCTCTCAGACAGGTCAGACAGATTCCCTAACCCCCTGGTTACGCTTTCAAGAACTACTTCAAGCCGGGCCGCGAGGACTTCCGCAAAGTCCTGGAGGGCGCCATGCCAAAACTGATGCTTGGAGAACCTGAGAAACCCAACCCTAACAAACTACTGGCAGAGGCGTTGAAGGTGCTGAAAGCCCTCCCTGCGCCATCAAAGGAGGCCGAGAAGGCATGGACACAGAAACAGGCACGGCTCATCGCCTTGATCCAGAAAGCCAAGGGATTGATTGAACCGAAGGCAATTCAAGGTGTCACGACGTGATGGGGTACATGTGCTCGTTCTTCTGCGCCTTCCCGATTCTGAACGCACTGCGTTCAAAATTGAGTTGGATCCACATGAGACATGAGCAAACGATGCTGGGGAATGGCTCATAATTGGCTCAAACGGCTCATTTGGCGACGGCGCGGTCACTGATGGTGAGGATGCTACGGCGTAAAGCGGGATATTGACTTTCGATCATAACTACGTTACATTGTAAGGCAATCAAATGATGACATTCACAGAGCATCCGGTATTCACGCGACGCATTATGGAACTTCTCACGGATGAGGAGTACCGGGCATTGCAATCGGAGTTGGCGGCAAACCCGGAATCAGGGGATGTGATTCCCGGACTGGGTGGGTTGCGCAAGATTCGGCTGGCTTTGCCGGGGCGAGGGAAGCGCGGTGGAGCACGTGTGCTTTACCTGCTCTTCGTGAGAGCCGAGACGGTATTTTTGCTGTACGTCTTTGCGAAAGGCGAATTTGAGGACCTTCCGCCGGACAAACGGAAAATCATACGTGGATTGGTGGATGAGATTAAGAAGGAGTTTGAACGATGAAAACAGATGACTTTGATCTGAATGCCGATGAGTTAATCCAGGCGTTGACGGATGTGCGGGACCATGTGACTGGGCGGCGCAAGATCACGATGCGAACGACGAAAGTCGCACTCCCGGCTCGTGTAGAAAGCATCCTGCCGCAGGAGGTCCGGTCGATCCGGCGAAAGATGAAGGTTAGCCAGGCCGTGTTTGCACGATTACTGAATGTGCCGGTCGTGACGGAGGCGAGTTGGGAAATAGGCCGGCGGAATCCCAGCGGGGCGGCGTTACGCCTATTGCAGATTGCCAAGAAAGAGCCGCAAGTCTTGCTGGCGGCGGCAGAGGCGTGACTGGAATCCGGGGCACCCAGTATCAGGGTAACTGCAAACGTCTATTTTGCGTGAGTCCATATCCACCATGACAATTCATGCCGTAGCATGGATGGTCACCTATAATGATCCAACTTGACGTTGGTAAAATATGGGTGCCATCCATGGTCATGCGATCAGGCTGGCCTTGACGAGATCTGACTACCCCTCTCATTATAGGTATAGATGAATGCCCCCAACTGAACGTTAACTGTTGTTGAGGTGTACCCCTTCAGCCCATCCTTGGGTCCATTCCCGACACTAATACTCCCCGTCTGCGAGTTTTTCTCGTTGTAGATGTATAATCTCGCGCCTTGTTGAACGACATTACCAATAGCCATTTATCTTCACCTTGTTCCTTTTCACCATGTGGTGTCTTTCTTGTTGATCACCTTTCCCAACTCTTTGAAAATCGCCCCAAACAATTTTTTAAGCAGGTTGCCGATAAACCCCATATTTCACCTCCTTTCCTGTTATTATCTACAGAGTGGCCGCATAATCTGGCCGCCATTATCACAATTGTACAATCCACCCACTATTCCAGAGGTTCGGTCAGGCTCGTATAGGATCGTGCAGAGAGTCCCCGAAATAGTTGCCTGGACAGGCCTCCTTCCGCCACTTGGTGAAATGCTAAATTGGATTTGACCACTCATCGCGTCATAGACCCTGACCCTCATCCCGTCAATCGCGCATGTATACGCCTGACACTTCATTGCTCCATCCCTCTCATCGCTTGAATCCTTTTACTCGTGTTTATGGGCGCATTTTAACAAAGACAGGAGACAAATCTATGAGCCAAAGTGTCATAATGTGTCATAAACTCTCGCCAAAACCAATTAGCCGTCGACAGTTTGCCTTGCTACAGTTTATCCGGAACATGGATGTGGACAGGTTACAAACTATCTCTTAGTTTACCCCGGTACACCTAAACAAGTGCGCATCGTCATGGAACTTAGGGAGGCATACATGAAGACACTGAAGAACATTTACCGGGAATTACTGGGAACGGGCCGGATTAAAATAAGCCAAACAAAAATAGCCGATTACGACCGAGACCAAGACGTTGCTGAACTGTTGGTGACTTCCAGAGGTGAAGTGATAAGTTCGGATGGCTTTGATTCCGGCTATTTTACCATCCAATATGATAAGGCGCAAAAGGCATTAACTTTGAAAGGGAATGCCCGGCATTTCACACAGCGGATTAAGGACACCATATTTGGCGTTATTTGCGATAACCCCGAAATTATCGAGGTCAGTGTATTCCTTCTGAATGACGACCGCCTTAAAGTGGCTTCGGACTACAGCTCCATGCGAGGCATGACCCATGCTGAAAAGCTGAAGCACATTCCGTTGGTCACCGCGTCTATCAAAAAGGCATACGACAAGGATTATAGAAAATTCAGTCGCCGCAAGTTTCGCAAACTTTTGGCAGGACCTGCTTAACCCGCAGTAGAGCGATTGCTTTGCGCACAAATAAAGGACTCGAGTTCCGGCAGGGTTTTGAACTTGAACGTTGATGGCATGAGGGAAAGATCAGCTTTCTCAAGTCCTTCAATGTGACGGCTCGCCCGGATCTTATTCAGGCGTGGCAAGGAATCGGCTGTCACATCGGGAAACGCAATGATTCCACTCAAATTATTCAAAGCGGCCGGGGCCGTGTTGAATACGAGGAAATCAGTCCAACCACACTGATCCTTGGCCCCTCGTTGGCTAGGCAGGAGATTATGAGGGCTTTCGTCATTGAACATAATCGTCCGGTAAAGGATGTACGGAACCGGTAAACCATGCCGCAGAAAGATCGCTTCAATAGAAGTTCTCAATTCCGAGGGCAATCCTTTTTTCGCCACAGACCGCATCCCGTGAACTTTCCCTGCCTTCCCGGATTTCCAGCCACAAAACAATCCGTTAAGATCTGTCCAGTTACGGTGGCCCAACACCGCGCCTTCCAGACTAACTAAAACGCCCGAAATGCAGAACTCTACTGCCGCATACTCGATTCCCTGAATTTGGTGCTGGATTTTCAGATATGGGACCGAGAGTTCGATATTCAAACGCCGCCGACTGGTTTTCACATCGACCCGCCGCTGTCCATCCACGCGAAAGTCATGCCGTTCAGCGTGAACGGGTTCAATAGCCACATTCCCGGCTCGGCAAATCTCCGCGAAAACATATTCTCCAAAACTACCCATTTGGGGCATATTGGACGTTACAATGAATTTAAATACGTCCAAGTTTGTCACGTAATCGCTTGGCATAACACCTCAAATACCATTACGTTTGGAGGCAACCCTTTTTGCTTGATGGTGTGATTGGCGTCTTGGATGGCCAAGAGCAAACCTTCCAACCTTTCGCCATAGAACTCATTCAAGGAATGTCCGACTGCCTTTCCGAATACCGCGAGAACGAATGGAATAAAACCCACAGCCAACAAATCCACCTCCGCACTTTCCCGACCATGGCAAGGCCCCTTTTCCGCAATCTGGTTGGCGACTGCGTGAGTTGCCTTGGCCCGCATTAAAATCACCTTATCCACAGTGATCGTTCCGCTGGCCAAACTTAAATCCAGCAATTTTTCTGTGCTATCGGGGAGTTTCCCCTTGGTTGCCAGCAAAACCCGAAGTGTACTGGCGATAAAGGCATCAGCCGCCATGACTGCCTGAGCGACAAAACCTCCCTTGAGCAGCCACAGAACACAGTCAAGATTGCGCACGCAGCAGGCCTTGCCATACTCCAACTCCATACCATCTGCCCCCGCCACTGCGGCGCGCCGCTTCTGTCTTTCCAATATCGCGTTATACATTGCTCTCCTTTACCAACAGTTTTTCGAAAAGTCCCGTTACATCGCGGCCGCCCATACTTAGTGAAGCCCTTGAATATCCCCACTCTTTGTGAACCTGCTCCTTAAATTCTCCATCAACTGAGATTTTCCAGCAGTGGCCATAGGCATAGCGATACTCAAACCCCGTGATACGGCCAAAGGGGCCCGCGCAACCATTCATTGATCTTCTAAACGCCAGGGCGGCAGCAACCACCAGAACTTTCTGTTCCTCAAATGACCGTTCGTTCAGGTCAGGGGGAAGCGGGGTTTCACGGAACCGCCTCTCCCCGCACATCGCCACCACAAAGATGGGACTTGGCACCTTCCGTTCAGCCTCGGCCCAAAGATGAGGAATGAATGAAGCCTGTTGAGATATCTCGACTGTCAATTGTTCCTCAGCTTGGCGTTCAGCACACTTCAAATATGCCTGTTTAAGCGCTTCATTCAGTTGCTGGCTCGTTACTTTCAGAGCCGCAGCCAGTCGTTCCCTGAAGATGGGGTCATCTGCCCGGCCACGAAGCAGACAGGCGTCAAAAACGCGAAATGCCTTACCTCTATCTGAATATCCCATACGAGCCGCCACATCACTTCGTGTATATCCCAGCTCTTCCATCCGTAGTGCGATAAATGTTGCTAGTGGGTTCATATGGTTCCTTTCATGAATTGCGTCAAACTCCGACACACAGGCAGGACTGTGCGACCTGCTCCAGTAGGCGATCTCGAAGAATGAGTGCCTTCTTAGGGCTATGTGTCTCCAATGACACCCGCACCCTTTTCTTGGTGTAGTCAGGCAGGTGTAACGTGTAATGGCACCACCAAGTGCCGTTATTGTTCCAAAGGTGGTGTCGCGAGCTTGTGGAGTGGATCCTAATGGCCAACTTGCTGCTGTTCATAATGCGTTCTCCTTTTCAAGTAAACGCATCAGGGACTTGCACAAAAAGAAAAAGCCACCCTTAACATCAGGATGGCTTCATACTCTCTGTCCGGGATTTTTTGTTCGACCACTTTCTGATCGCACATCGCCTGGAGATTCCGCTCCAGGCTAGCCACCGTTGGGATTCCCGTCCCTGGTAGGCAGGTCATGCACTACTGGCATAACCGTTCCTGATGATTTTTTTACTAAAACATAAACCGGCCTATTTTTCAAGAACTTTCGCTGAAATCGTGTGTCATAAACTCCTCATTCAATGACACAGTGAGCCATTGCCTCATAAATCAAATTATGTTTTTCTATTACAGCAACCAAGGGGAAACCCTGAAGTTTCAGGGGTACGTCACCAGGGCACAAATACAACAAGGAAGAACACCATGTCGGAACGATTCAGAAACTCAATAGAATTCAAATCGACTGAAGCCCTGGCCATGACTTTATTCGATGAAATCTGTCCTCATGGGGAGTTTGACTTCAACACACTCATCCCCTCACCAGATCACATCAAAGGTACTGACCAGGAGACTAAATGGAACACTTTGCATTGGAACACAAAATGGAATGCCTATCATACCTCGATGGAATGGCGGGATGGAACGGCTAAACTTGAGTTCAGCACTGCAAATGGCTCACCCTTCGCTGTTTTCGCGGCTTTTGGCAAACGTTATAAAATCGATTTCACGGTCAAATATCTACAAGAACTGCCCGGCGGCGGGGCTGTCGACTCCTATAAGGTTGCACCAGACGGCTCAGTCAAAGTGATCTCAAGCATAGTACTCGGAGAGGACGGCAAGCCGAGAGTCTAGCGGCGGGCTTTTTTGCCTTGTTTGATTACCGCCTCCCGAAATTGATCAGGATCCAGACACTCCCCGTCACCCTCGGCCAAACCAAGCAACTTGATGGAAATATTCCACGGAAACCGGTCTTGATCCAAAACAACCTTGGCCATTCGCAATGCCCTTGCCCGGCGCCGCGCATCACGCGTGTCCGAAAACTGGATGGTCAGGCTGTAGGCCTTCGGCTCATAGCGCAAGCGTATCCACCCCGCATTGATCACGCGGGCCATAATGACCTGCCGGGCATACCCCTCAACCCCGTTCTGTTCCCTGGACTTGCGGAATTCCTTGTCCACATACCCACGGGTCAGCCCGAATAGAGAAGGGTTTTCATTGATCACATTGATGTGGCGACAGGGAACCGGAATGATACGATTACGTGGAGTTATCCAGTATGCTTGATAGTCCATAAAATCCTTTCACTCAGATCATTGATTCAGTAAACATATTTTCCATCCCCAAAATAAACCAGCCCCGGCCGATGCAAAATATCCTGAATCTTTTGGGATACGCCTTTACGGCCCATCCTCCATACATAACAGGGATTCTGATGTCGCGCCAGTTCCCTTGCAGCCTTTTCTGAAATCCGCATCAATCCATTCAGTTCAAGTTCATTGTCATGCAGGGATAGGGCGCGAGCGCAAGCAACGTCAAGGGACTTAACCCCATTAAGCATCAAATGTGCGTTTGTTGCCGCCAAACTGGCGGCCAAGCCAGGATTCAGCCGCGCCAATCCGTTTAAATGCAATGTGGGTACTTTTTTAAACGCTCGAACGACAGCAGGCGAGAGACTCTTCAGACCGCTGAAGCTCAAAGCCCCAATGTTTCCTGATCCAAGAATTTTCGCCGTTTCGGCAGAAATTGATCGAAGCCCATCCATTTGTAGATACGTGGGCTTTGCGGCCAATATTTTCGCTACGCTTGGGGTTAGCACCTTGACGCCATTGAGTGTCAGGCCACGTCCCGATTGACGCAGAACGCGGGCGAGATCCTCTGAAATGGATGACAAACCATTCAAGCGGATGAACCCCGTAGATTTAACACCGCCCATCAAGACCTTTGCCGCAGGGATCGACAGACACTTGAGCCCATCTAGCACAATCCACCCGCGGGTCATCGGGTTTCGGCGGTTCAAAGCGACAATGACCGCCGCCGTCCGGGGGGAAATATCAACCAGACTATTCCAGTCAGGAAAAGACCTGGCATGAGTCGCCAGATATTCAGAAGCTTCATCCGTGATGTGGCTAAATTTGACCCCTGACCAGTCACGTTTAAACTCCTTGTTAAACCTGACGACCAATTCCAGCGTGGCTTCACGTTTCATGCGATTCTCCAGTATGACATTGAAAATACGGACAGGATTGCCTGTGTCATTTTTGCCCGGTCGCCAACATGGTCTTCACGGGTTCCAGTATCTTTGCAATATGGATGGATAGAATCGTCGCAGGTTCTTCTCCAGCCTTTGCATTGAGGACAAGTTCAATGGCCGCCTTGAACAATTCATCCACTTTCCGCTGCAGTTGTGGACGAGTCAGAGGGGCTTTGATGAGTTCAACAAGCATGTCTTCCACCTCTGAGGGGTGTGGCAATCCAAGAAATGCCATGCCCCTGATTTTAGGCTTAGGGGACTTCAGATCTTTAAGGCGTAACAATAACTGTTCTATTTCGATTAAGGCTTGGCTATCTTTTACGCCTTTCGCTTTGGTCTGTTTGCCTTTGCCTTGTTTAACCGTCGATTTCGTGACCGCTGCCTTTGCACTCATATTGCCTCACCACATTTTTCGCCCAGCCGGCGATTAAGTCCCTCAAAAAGCTCCAAATCCGCCTCGAGTTCCCGGACAATATCAACAATCTGGAATGGTGACTTATCCCAGCACCGTCGCCTGTCCAATTCATGGGCTTCATCCAGAGTGATGAGTTTCGATTTCAACGCTTCAGCCATGGTTGTCGCCCAAATGAGTCCGGTGCCGTCAGGCTTCGATGGCCACCGGGAACCCTGTTTCTCTTGTGGTTTAGCACCCAGCCTCCTCATTGAACTCAACATGCGCTCCTTTCGTGCCGGATCCAGAACGTTCAGGATATCCTCAAAGATGTTCTCGTAGGAGGCGATGATCGAATAGTCGAGCAATGTCATGGATTGCAGGGTTTGCCACACGGGGCTTTTGTGAAAGAACCGAGTTGCTTCATCTCGCGCGAGACTGCCGTCATCCCTGACTGTAAAGGCAGCATCGGACTCATTTAAAATCCGCTGAGCGATCACACCAGGCGAGAAGGATGGAAACGACGACTTATGCACCTTCATTTCGGCGAGGGCTTGCTGACTTTCATTAAAGGCTTTGCTCATGAGGTTCTTCTCTCTGCGTTATTAAATTGGTATACCGCTTAACAAGACCACCCCATTACCAAGTCGGCTTTGTAGCGTCCAGCGCGAGCTGCGTCATAATCTTACCATCTCAGATGCCCGGCCGCCCATACGTTCGCGTTACAACCATAATCCTAAACTTTCTTTTCAGCTAAATTATAGTCTTTTTCAACAGCCTGCGCTTTTTCAAGGGCGTCAAATACTTTTGCATAGGCTGCACGGACCTTTGCAAGAGAAACCACCACCTTAATAATTTTCCGACTTTTCTTCTTCATCTTGTCTCCTATGGATTACGCTTTCACGGCAGGACGCCTGCGCGGGTTCTTATCACTTTCCTGATGCTCTATGGCGATGACAATTTCATTGGGAGGGAGTTTCTCCTTAATGGCTTCCAGATAATCGGCCCCCATTTCATTCTTGAGTCGGCTGATTACTTTCTCAAATTCAGAATCGGTACGGCTGGCATCAATGATCTTGCGTAGCGTACGATCAGAAAGCGTGCCGTGGTTCTGCAAATCATTCAACAACACCTTGGCGAATTCCCCGCCAACGTTATTGGCTATCTTACTGATAAGAACGTTGCGCGCTTTCGTGATGAGGGATGTCGCACCGGGAATGGATCCATGCCGGCGGTCTGACAAAGATTGCTGGAGTGCTTCATAGTCCGGCCAGAAGTTTTCAGAAAAACTTTCACTGCGTTTGGCTGCAAACTGACACTTGATCTCACCAATCGCTTCCCGAATTGTCAGGTGGACAATGCCATCTTCTGTTTCGTCAGCGTTGCGCCGCCGCAGTGCAAAGAGGGTCATACCCTTACGAGCAAACAGATAGGTTCCGGACGGGTCATTGTGCCGGGTGGTCTTTACGCGTTTGGAAAGTTTATTGAGTTTTTCTACCACCGTCGGATATTTGGCCAAAATTTCCGCCCATTCGCGTTTTGCTTGAGTCAGGAAACTCTCCTCTTCGAGTTCATCGGGATTCCGGCTGAATTTCTCAAACAACCCGGCGGGAGTCGGCTCCTCATCAACATCGAATATTTTTGAATCTTCCCCGATCGAGGTGTGGATCATGAACATTTTGTTGGAGGCAATCTGCCTGACATTATGTTCTTCCGCACCTTGCTCAGTCGGGAAGAAATTGAATAGATAAAGGTCTTCAAACACCTTTACGCCAATCCGGTTGATACGTCCCACGCGCTGAATCACCCGCGTCGGGTTCCAGGGAATATCATAGTTGATAACCAAACCAGCCCGGTTAAGGTTGAACCCTTCAGACATCTTGTCTGTTGATAACAGAACGCTGAACTGGTTTTGCTGCAATCCAGCAGGACACGAACCGTCAAAATTCCTGCGCACCGTCTTCGCGGCATCCTTGCTCAAGGTTCGGATGGTAAGCACCTGGCCTGGGAAAGCCTTATCAAGATAGCCTTTCAGGTGGTCCACCGTGTCGCCAAACTCGGTAAAGATGAGGATTTTCCTCTGCGGTTCATCCTTCCGGCTGATCAATTCATGATGTTCGCCTGAAAGCACCTTCTGGATCTCAGCGATAAGTTGCTGCGCCTTCGGATCGTTGGCAACCAAGTCGAGTTCCTCGACCTCTTCTTTCACCTTCTCGAGCAGGTTGATGTCGTCTCTTAAATCCTTGAAGAATTGAATCCGTCCTTCTTCGCCAAAATCCTCGGAAACCCGGAAAACCTGCATATTTTTGCGAGTGGTATTGTCCCCGGCCAAATTCAAATCGTCCTCATATTGCCGTAGCAAGGCGTCGGCTTCTTCTTCTGATGCATCCTCCAGGCTGAGAAGCTTATCCATCAAGGTGCGATCCAATACAACAATGCCGCGGCCAAGTGGCTTTGGCGTTGCCAACCGATTCACGTTCTTATGCACCCGGATGAAATTGTCCAAGGTCTTGGCAAAGGCGCCAAAGGAACTCTCGAAACGGCGCACCAGTAACCGCCGGATAAATTTATACATGTTGCGCTGTTGCGTACTGAGCAGCGATTTCTCGCCATCCTCATCATCATCGTCGTCTTCAGGCGTAACGGGCATATACGCACCAGGCTGATAAATGGCACCAGAGAACGCGCTCTCCTCGCCGAAATAATCTTTAATAACCAGATCGTAAAACTTACTTTGGCCTGATGACAGTTTGTAGAACTTTTCCAATGGATCGTGCAGGGTTGGCAGATGTTGGCCAACTTCCTTGGAGTAACACGGGTCGCCTTTCAAATCCAGACGGTTACGGCGGATCATCACCGGTTCAATCACCAGCCGGATCTCATTCGCCAGCCGCTTGCACAGCGATTTCACTTCCTGGCGGATTTTCTTATAATTTCCCGGCTTCAATTCAAGTGTGATGCCCAACTGCAGCAACCGTTTTTCAACCATGGTGGCGCGTTTCGCATTTTCGAGATGCTTGAGCACGTAGTCCATCCGGCTGTATTGGATCTGATAGACGCGGAAAAGCGCCTCCAAATTACCATCGGGGGTCAGCAACGACTGCCGTGCAGGGGAAAAGAGCTTAAGAAGCGAAAACATATCGTTAGGGCGATTACTGTAGGGTGTCGCTGTCAGCATTAACACCTGCTTGCCCCGGCAAATCTGGGAAAGATAGTGATAATCTTCGCTGTCCTGATTGCGGAAATAATGAGCCTCATCCACCACCACCAACTCGAAATCACGCTGTCGGTTGACCAAATCCAACACCTCATCCAGCTTGCCTCTCGAGACCACTATCCAGTCGTTCAGGCCGAAGTCCTGCAGATAGCCCCACCAACCGGTCCCTGTCATAGCATCGCCCACAAGCCCCGGTGGCGCGATGACGATCCCCCGCCGGCCATTCACCCGACCCAGCACGCCGCCGATGACCGATTTACCCAACCCCACCACGTCGGCCACAATGACACCGTTGTATTCCCGCAGGATCGAAAGCGCCTGATTGACCGCATCGACCTGAAAACTCAGCGGCCGGTATTTATCGTTACCATCCTCATCTTTCGGTTCGGTAAGAATGCGCAGGATAGAATCAGTCTTGTCCACCACCTCACGGTGTTCAAGATAGCTTTTCAGCACCAGCGCATAAGCCTCAAATGGCGTAACATTGGCCATCAGGGACTCGTCTCCCCCGACCAATTCCAGGATACGCGCCTTGGTAACGGGGTCATCGGTCAGCGGAACGGCCGTATCCCACAACGTGTCAAAATACTTTTTCGACTCGTCTCCGCCAAAGTCAAGCAACTGAACATTCAGTTCATTCTGCTCCAGGAGACCGGGGCGCGTCATGTTACTGCTCCCCGTAATCCAGCAATACTTCCGGTCCAAAATCTTGGCCAAGTTCTTGTTCAGCGCAAAATGGTAAAGTTTCGCGTGGTTCGGTTCGCGCGTCTTCCTGATTTCGATCTGCCCCGACTTCAACAGTTCGATGAACAACGACACCCGCTCGTAATATTTCTGCGTATCTATTTCCTTGCCGCGCATCACCGATCGCAGGCTGCTTAGGAAGTCTTTACTGCGCTCTTCATCGGTGACTTCACCCCCCTGCGCCCCGGCGAATTCGACAATCTTGCCCGCGTGCTCCTCCGCCTCCAGCCCGACAAGGATCTTTACCCGGAAGTCTTTGTTCTTGGTCAGGCCACTATGCAACGCGGCAATGCCCCAGAAATAGAAGAAGCCCACCAGTACCCGCATCTCCTCGCTCTCAGCTATCAGGTTATCCAGCCGCGTCAGCAGGCTGCTGTCTTCGCTTATATTCGTTATCAGCATAAGTCATCCTTTTTTCAACGCATCTTGGCCGCGTGCCGTGAGGCGGTATTTCTGCTTGTTACTACGCGGCTTGTCGGGAATCGTCATTTCGATAAGCCCGGCGGAAATTGCAGGTTGCAGGTATTCGTTTGAAAAATGCTCGCGATCGGACAGTTCCAATGCTTTTTGCAACTCGGCACGTGTCATATCGCGTTTTTCAGCATGCAATATCGCCACTACTTGTCGGGTACTTGCCGGGTACATGTCGGGTACATGTCGGGAAGAACTATCTGACACCAGCTGCGCCTTACGAATAATCGACTCTGGCCCCGACTCTAGCCCTGACTCTAGCCCCGTATTTTCTCCCGAAATTTGTCCCGAAATTTGTCTCCCGCCCGGTTCATGACCGGGGATACTTGCATCCCCTGCTGGGCGACTGACTTGGGCCGCTTTGACAGTACACCGCAACATGAATGACTCAATCTGGTACGCTGGATCCGGCAAGCCGGATTCGGCCAACTCCTTACACATCCGGTCGACCCCTTCGCCAAATTCTTTAACAAACCCGTAATCCCGGAGAAATGCGGCGATCTTCGGATTGCGAGAAAAATGGACCTTGCGCATCGTGTTCAGCCGCACAAGACCGGGCAAAGTGCCGGGGCTTTCAACCACCAACCGGTCATCAAACATCTTAATCTGGATGTCGGTTCCCTTGATGCTGTAGTCGCGGTGAGCAACGGCATTAACAATGATCTCCTGGCGCACAAACTCAGGATACTGGCTATCTGTGACAAACAACCCGCCTTTACCAAGATAGGTGTGCTCCTTGACCTGTGTCGTAACGAAGGCAATGGATTTTTCAACCGTTTCCAGGATTGTCCCTTCGAAGGACACATCCTTGATGACATTCATTTTGGCGCCGGTCTTCTCGTCCGTGCCCTCGTACCGAATAAATCGCACTCGCGCCCGGGGGAAATACTGTTGAGGTGCCTTGCCAAACAGCAGAATGGCGGCGGCGCTAACTCGCTCAACATCCTTCTCCTTCCGGATAAACCCGTGATTTTCACGGAGATAATGTAAGGGCGACTTCGAATAGCCGATCCGCTTCGAGTAAGCACGCACCCGTTCAAGATCCAACTCGGCGAGTCCCGCACCTGCAACCGGTGTATCCTCATAAAACCGGTCGCCCTTGTCGTACATCAACTGCATGCGTTCATCGAAGGTCAGCTTCTTCGACTTGTCGCCCACGCGATAAAACACCTCATCCGCCTGATTGGCATGTACGGACTGGCTCTGATGCACGGTTATCATCAACACCTTATTGGGGCGCCCGGTACGGTCAACACACGCAGGCTGCTCAAAATCCACCTTTATCGTGGGCCGGCAGAAATCAAACGGCACGCGCAGTAGCTCATTCACCCGTTCTTCGTGGCCTGCAAGTCCCTCGATCTGGCCGTTGTCATTGACCCCGACCAGAATAGTCCCGCCATCGGCATTGGCAAACGCCACAAGGGAAACGGCTAATGCCTTCGGCTCCACCAGAATGCTTTTGCGATCAAAGCATTGGCCTTCCTTCTGCTGCAACAGGTCATTGATCATACGAACTTCATTCATCCTTCGTCCTTCAATTCTCTAACGTCTTAATCCCACCCAGGCAGTGACGGCGGCAACGCGGCCTTGCGCTTTCTCTGGCTCGGCGGAGCCTCCGGCGAAGACGGCTTCGTGGGCTTCTTTTTCGGCTCCAGTACTTCGCCAGTATCCGATTCCTCCCCATCTTCCACTCCCACAGGAGTTACTCCCCGCACAACGCTCTCTTTCACGAGCTTCTTCTCATCAGGCGTAAGCCCGTAGAGATCATAGACCAGTTCGTCGATTTCATCTTCAAGTTTTGTCGTGTCGACGGCGGGATCAGCCTGCTTGGCCGCCAGGATACGGTCGACGCAGGATGAAACACTAGTTTGTTGATGAGGGGTGGCAAAAGGAATGGGAAGTGTTTCGAGATAAATCGCCTGCATAAGAAGCCGTCCGCCCTTTTCTGGATCGCCGAGTGGAGAGCATGTGTTTTTCAAATAATGCCAAGCAACGCGGGAATTGAGAACGCCCAAAAGAAATGAATCAGACGATGGTATAGAGAAAATGGTTTTTAGTGGAAATATGGCAGAAGAATCCACCGAAAACCGTGATTCTCTCGCGATCTCCGGATATACAATTTTCGTCTTCTCGAACACGTCATAATAAGCGCACGCCCTCAGCTCCCACCAGTGGTTCCCCTGATCCTCGCGTTTCTCGAGTTCGGCTTTCCACTTCTTCAAATGCGCAAAGATGGCAGGATACCGCTTCATGTCGGTACCAATTTTTGTCAGGATAATCCAACGGCCCTTATTCCGAACATGCCATTTACGAACATCATCACCTTTTGCCAACGGCTTGATAATCTCGGCACTTTTCGGATCGTCAGCAATCAGCGCGTCCCTTTCATCATTGTTTAGGATAAACGCCTGGTTGAAACCGGTAAGCACACCACGATAAATCTCACCTTTGACGTATTCACCTAGGGGTTTGCCGTTGCGCCGCATCTTATCGAGAATGCCTGCTGAGGCTTTACTACCGAGCGTCCATCCTGTTTCGGACAGCTCAGAGGGATCCATCTGTCTACCGGTTTCCGCAATCACTTCACGAAGTGATTGAAAATGCGCAGCATCTTTGATTGTCGCAGCGGTAAACGTTGGCTGCACAATTTTCCCAAATTGCATGATGACAGGGTCGGTGCCAGCCTCAAACACCGGGAGCTCCCCGAAGTCAATCAACCGGTGGAGCGAATAGGTCTGGGTGAGGACTTGCCGCAACGGTTTGCCATACCCGGAACGAAAGAATTTATTCGACGAAATATAGCAGAGATTACCCGTGGAGCTCAGAAGCATGCCGCCACGCTCGTAAAACAGGCAGTACATATCAGCTGATTTTGAAAAGGTTTTATACTTCTGGGCAGTCAGAATTTCTTTTGTATCTTCGGGCAATTTCTGAATCTGCACATAAGGCGGATTGCCGATCACGACATCGAACCCATCTCTAACATTAAACATCCACTCGGGATCGGAGAAATCGGCGCTGGTGTTCTGGTCGTAAGGATCCCAGGCAGCCATGAGCTTTGCCGAGGTGGTGTCAAATCCGCCACCATGCTCCAATGCCTTGGCCAATTTTTCGCGCAATGCCTTGTCCTCTTTACGTAACTCCTTTTTCTCCGGATGCGAGCGGGCAAGGAAATGTCTGTGCCGCACCGCCCACAGTTCTTTTTTCATGGTCTCAACATTCTGCATCGGCAGTTCGGATCCACTTTTGGGCAGGCCGATCAGTGAGTCGGCAGCGACAAACTTGGTTTCCAGGTTCGGCAGGGTGTGGATGCCATAGTTGTCTTTGGCATTGGCGGTCGGCTTCTGTTCACAAACCAGCGAGATGAAAAATCGCAGTTTGGAGATCTGCACTGCAATGCACTGGATATCGCCACCGTAAATGCAATTTTCGATCAGCTCCAGTTTGAGATCATAAACAGAGTCATCCTCGGGAATCTGCCGCAAAATCCGCAGAAGAACAACCATCCTTAGTAAAACCCCCATTGGGAATGCGCCCGACCCACAGGCTGGGTCGAGGATTTTGGCCGACACCAGCGCCGCGTCCATTTTCCCGCATAGTTTCCGATCCGTCGGGCGCTCGCCGTCAGCAAAGAGCTTGCGGATGGTTTCCGCGTGATCCTCCCCGCATTTTCCGACCAGATGGGCAATCAGGCTTTCATCCACCATGTAATTGACGATTTCACGCGGGGTATAGAACGAGCCGGTGGCGTTGCGTGCCGCGACTTTGGTTTCAGGATTGTAGGCGCCCAGAAGATTTTCAAAAACCTTCCCCAGCAACTCGGGGTCGAGAGCCACTTCCTCATCACCGGGCGAATTTTCCTCGACGGTGAAGTTGTACTGCTGCAACAGCGGAATTAATCCATCGGGTTCATCAAAGAACAGGTGGTTTGGCACCTTGGCCCGCTTTTTCGGGTTGCGCGAAAAGCCGTCATAATAGGCATGATCGCGGTCAAGGCATTCAAAAAGACCGCCGTTAAGAAAAGGGATGGTGCTGAACAGCTTCAACACCTCTTTTTCCGATCCGGCAAACTCCCCGCCATAACGGTAGAGCGTTTTGACACCAAAGTGCTCCTTGTTTTCCGAGACCCTGCCTGCATCCACGGCAAATTCCCGTTCCTGGATTTCGGAGTTGAGCGTGGCAAAGAAAAGATTCTGCAAAATGGCCCGGTAATAGGTGTCGCCGGATGCTTTTTTGAAATCCTTCAGGATCGTTTTCAGTGCGGCGGGATCAAAAAGGTTATCGGGCACCAGATGCTTCTGCTTGAGAAACCAGACAAACATCAGGCGGGTAATCAGGCGGATGATCTGTTCAGACTTCACCTCACCCGCTTCTTTACCTTTCACCACATCGTTCGGGAAGACCACCTCATCCGAAGCCAGCGCGAGTTGATACCAGGCGAAAAGGCGGCTGTAGAACTCCTTGGTCAGTTTTTCGACCGAGAAGGCCTCTTTAAGTTTGTCGAACGAGCCCCACGGGAGCGCCATCCGGTCGCGAAAGGTCTTATTACCCGCCCCGGCCTCAACATGAAAACTCAGGCGCTTCTTGGTACTCCAGCCAAGTTTGGCCCCTTCGGCCTTACCGAAGACCAGACTCAGTCGAAAATTGCCGGCATCATCATGGAAAACGAAGAGACCTTGAGTGATGACCCCTTCCACGCCGGGCGCGGGATTGGCCATGGCCTGATCGAGCACCTGTTTAGCGAACTTGAACTGCTTCAGACGGCTACTACGTTCCTTCAGTTTCTCGCCATCAGCCAACTTCGCCGCCACCACGATCAAGGGTAGATTCGAGCCGTTTGGACCGCCAAGAGATTTCACAATTCCAAGCTGTTCAGCCCGATCCAGTTGAAAATCATTTTTTGTCGCGATTTTGACGTGCAGTTCGGAAAAAGAAGCAAACTTTGAGCGCAAGAATTTGCACAAGGTTTCGACATCAAACCCGCTGATTAGCTCTTCAATCATTCGTATTCCCTTCAAGGCACGCTTGTGTCACTTATATGCTTTTCAAAGTAGTCCATTGAGAAGGAAGATTCAAGAAACGGTTTACCATGATTTGGACAATCAGAGTTCTAGGGGCACCCTACAGAAGGCGGGAAAGAAGAAGTTATTGGTTGTGAGGTTGTTCAGTTGTTGCCGGGATCACCTCCGGCGGCGGGACCGGTTCTACAGGCGGTGGCGGCTCAACGACCGGCTCAAAGATCGGGGGAGACGTGACGTCGGGTTCAGTGACCGGGGTGATCGATTCAGGGGCTGGTGGTGACGAAGCACCGCCCTCCACTGGGGTAGACTCCAGAGGCGGCGCTGGGGCTACATCCGGTGTCACAGTCTCCGGGATCTCTTCCGCCTGCCCACTGTGCACCGCTGGCGCATCCACCTGCGGTGCACGTACGGCCTTCAGCATCGCGTTCCCCGCGCCTTGCCACAGAACCATGACAGGACACTTGCCATTGACCGTGGCTAAAACGGCAGAATAGAGGCTGGGACAGCACAGCATCCCGGCCGTTTTATCACCGAGAAACTGGCCCACTCGTTTCCATGCCGCTGCGGGATCGCTGGAAACGGTCACCACGACCAGCTCATAACCGGCTTCGGCGATGACTGGCTCCACGCCGGGAATGAAGGCAAGCGTGCTGGCAGGGCTGGTTGCGGAAATAAAAAGCCCGATCTGACGCCGATCCTGCTCCACATTTTTAACCTCAGACCTTCCATCCGAGATACCGCAGAACGGCGTCACCGGTGCCGCTGACCGGGGTGGCACCCCTTTTCCGAGAGCGACATTCCGGGCAATAGTGTCCGGCTGATACCCCAACTGGCGAACGGCGGTAAGTACTCGGGCCTGAGCAGAAGAACCAATCCGATAGCGTTCAGCCTTCCCATTGATGACGCGTGAGACCGACGAAATCGAGACTCCAGCCGCCTTGGCAACATCAAATATTGTAACCTCAGTACTCATGCACAAGCTGTATATAACAGCTTGTGCATGACTTCAACCCTAAACCAGCTTCACAGGGTAATCGCAAAATATTCACACTGCGAGAAGCGGATCTGCGACGCCCACTTCCTTGAATGCGCCCGCCCGTTCGACGCAGGAGGGACACTCCCCACAGGGGGTGGCGCCCCCGCGGTAACAGGTCCAGGTATGGGCGTAGTCCACGCCCAATTCTAATCCGAGCTTGATTTCGTCAGCTTTGCGCATATTCACAAAAGGGGCTGACACCGTCACGGGGGTGCGGCGATTTAATGAAAGTACCGCGTTGATTCTGTTCAGAAAGTCCGGCGTGCAATCCCAATACCCATAACTATCCTGAGTCTGCGCGCCATAATAAAGGGACTTCGCGCCCCTCGCCTCCGCATAAGCCGCCGCAACGGAAAGAAGCATCATGTTGCGATTAGGAACATAAGTTGGCGGCTGATTCAATTCCGATGCAGCCAAATCCGTTAACCGGGGCACGGCCATCCGGTCATCAGTTAACGCAGAACTGCCGGGAGTCAAGGCCCCAAAAAAACTCATATCCACGACATCATGCGCCTTTACACAGGCCGCTTTCGCCTGCCAGGCGGCCGCCTTCAATTCGCACTGATGTTTCTGTCCATAGATGAACGACAGGGCGTAAACCTCGCGAACCCCGAGCCGCTGAATCACGTAGTGCAACAGAGTGGAAGAATCCAGTCCCCCTGATAGTAAGACAACCGCGTTCATCTCATGACACCCCTAACACCTTGTGTAACTGCACCTGCACACGGATCGGAAGTCCCGCCTCGAGCACCCAACCAGCCAACTGGCTCGCGGGGACACGCCCATGCACAGGGCTGAACAGCACGGAATGACACCGGCGGGCAAGGCCATGCTTGACCACCAAACGACGCGCCCAGACGAAATCACGACGGCTCGAAATCACAAACTTGACCTCATCATAGGGGCGTAACCGGGCCAAATTATCCAGATCCATGGCCTCAGCCTCCCCGCTATCTGGACATTTGACATCCATTATGGCAATGACCCCTTCAGGAACAACTGAGATATCCTTGCTCCCATTGGTTTCCACAAGCACCGGTCGCCCCTTCCCCTCATCGTGCATGGCCCGGGCAAGCGCGCGGAAACCAGGCTGCGCCAGCGGTTCTCCACCAGTAATCTCGGCAATGGCAGCAGCACTTACAGCAAATTGTCCTGCCAAAGAGGCAATCGAAGTCTTTCTCCCCTGCGGATAGCTGTGCGTGGAATCACAATATCGGCAACGCAAGTTACACCCGCTCAGCCTGACAAAAAAACACGGTAAGCCAACCCAGGTGGATTCGCCCTGGATAGAAGTGAAAGTCTCGGTAACAAATACGGATTTACACTTCATCCCAATAGCTCGCAGTGGTCCCGGGTGTTTCACATATCGTCACCTTGAAAACACGGTGCAAATCGTTATTCAAGTGATGCCCCAGCTTCGCAAACAAATATCGGGCAAGGTGCTCCGAAGTCGGATTATCCCGCAAAAACGCCGGCAATTGATTAAGATCGCAGTGATCGACCTCTTTCATAACCTCCTTGATGGTCGCCTTGATATCCCGGAAATCCACCAGCATCCCCAGATTATTAACGGCTTTCCCACGGACAAAAATCTCCACATCCCAGTTATGGCCATGTAAATTAGCACAGGCACCATCATAACCAACAAGCCGATGCGCGGCCGAGAAATGCGTTTTAACGCTCAATTCAAACATAAATTAGATCCTTCACGCCTTAAACTGGTAACACGCCTTGACCTCATCAAAGCTTTTCCGACAGAGATAAGCGGCGATGGCTGTGTCATAGGCCGCAGTGTGCGAAAACGCCTTTTGAGCCAACTCGAACCGGGTTTTCAACGACAGCACTCCTCGACCGGCTGTCAGTTCCTTAACCACCGCATCATAGTCCAGGGGATCGGTTACCGATGCCACACGTAAAAAGTTTTTGGCAGACGCCCGAACCATGCAGGGCCCCCCGATATCAATATTGGCACGCGCCTTTTCCGGTGTGGCATCCGGTTTTGCCACCGTTTGAACGAAGGGATAGAGGTTGACGATCACCATGTCCAAGGCTACCCCCTGCGTCCGCTTGAGATCCTCGACATGGGCGGGATTATAAGTCTCGCTCAGCAGGCCCAGGTAAATTTTAAAATCCAAAGTCTTGACCAGGCCGCCCTGCATTTCCGGCTGACCGGTATAATCCGAAACAGAAATCAAATTCCCTGAAGCGGCACCAAGAATCTCGCGCAAGGCCGTAAATGTCCCCCCCGTAGAATAAATTTTCACGGCAGGGTTGATTTTCAGCAAGGCAGGGATGAACCGATCCAAGCCGGTCTTATCCGACACACTTGCCAGAACATTCTGAATTTTCACATCATCATCAATACGTTGCACAAAATTTACCGCCATACATCCGCTCCTATTGTTTAGTTGGACTCATTATGCCAGAAAACGTCTTTCAAAAAAGACAAGAATTCAGTCACTCATTACGATACCGGCAGCATGGCATCCGTGCTTTTCAAGCGTTGAGCCATTTCCCGTAGTAAGGCAAGAATGACTGCTGGATTCTGCCGCAGCATGGCCTCCATGTTGGCGGCCGATATCGCCACCAGTTGAGTGCCCGGTTCGCATACAATGGCGGTTGCGGAGCGGTTTGCTCTGAGCAACATTGCCATTTCTCCGAAATATTCTCCCTCCCTCATCACCCGCAATTCTTGCTCCCCCTTCAGCAACCGCACGGCCCCGGTCACAATGTAATACATCGAATCCCCGGGATCTCCTTCGCTGAAAAGCAAATAATTATCCTCGTAACCCTGCCTGTATTTCCACAATCGTTCAGCATATTTATGCCGCTTGTCGGGAGAGACGAACAACTCCCTCACTAAAATTGCCTCGCGCCAATGAATACACGCCGCGACTTCGACCCCGAGCAGAATGGCTACAAAGGAGTAGTAAATCCAGATTAGCAGTAGAAATACAGCCTTAAGCGAGCCAAAAGCGAATCCGTAATCAGGATTAAACTTCATGATCGCCGTAAAAAGGGGCCCCATTAGCGCCAGCAAGATCGCCGTCACAAAACCACCTGTCAAAACAGCCGACAGGCGTAAGCGAACCGGCGCAAACACATAATGAATAATGGAAAGGAACATGACCGTTACCAGCACAGGCACAAGAATATCCGTCAGTTGCAGCACGAACGGTATTTTCCCGGCAATCCTACTGCTCATAACAGCATAGACAATCTCACCAGCCACCAGCAGGAACAGCATCACTAACATTAAAAAAACAGCAACCCCATCCCAAAGCTTTTCCTTGAAAAATGGGAGCGGTCGTTCCCGCTTATAAATCAAATCAAACGAACCCCGAATAGCACCGGCCAAGGGCGTTACCCCCCAGAGCAACAACAGTAAACTGATCCCGCCCCAAGCCTTCTGGATCGATAGTCCCTCAACTTCACGAATAATGACGTCACTAAACATCGGCATCATCTGGGTTACAACCCGCTCGATCGCCTCCATGGTTACCTGGGAGGAGGCCATATACCGCCCTGCTACGAACAGGAGGAGCAGAATCAGGGGGAATAGGGCGAAAAAGCTGTTATAAGCCAGAACAGCAGCCTGATCCATCCCCTTATTCCTGAGGAACGAGAGAAATGATTGACGCAGAATAAACCCGGCAAAGTCGATTGATTTTAATTTCTTCATACGTAAGGTGGGGATGTTACCTATTCTTCCCCACTGAAAAAATAAAAATCATTTAAGGTTTGACTGGACGCACCATATCGGTCTTGGGTAGCATCCCCACCCAGTAAAAGATTGCGCCCAAAGCGCTCGAAAGAAAACAATATGAAAAAATATAATGTATGTGTAGTCGGTATCGGAGCGGTTGGAACAGAGATGATCCGCCTGCTCAAGAAGCGTAATTTTCCTATTCAATCTTTGATCATTCTGGCTCGCAGCGAACGCACGGAAGTCATTGATGGCGAAAGTTATACCGTGAAAGTCGCCGCACCCGAAGCTTTCGACGGAATGGATTTTGCATTTTTCGCAGGTACTGAAGGTGCCAAAGGCGCTTCTCAGACCCTTGGATGGGAAGCCGCCAAACGGGGTTGTATCGTCGTGGACAACGGCGATGATTTCCGTATGGATCCGCGTGTCCCGCTCGTTATCCCTGAGATTAACCCGGAGGCGCTGGACAAACACCAGGGTTTCATCGCCAACCCTAATTGCAGCACCATCATTGCACTGATGCCATTGGTGGCCATTCATAAGGCCGCCCGTATCAAGCGTCTGGTTGCCAGCACATTTCAAGCTGTTTCCGGAACCGGTAGCGCGGCGGTCAAAGAGCTCGATGCGCAGGTAAAGGCGTGGGCTGCAGGGCAACCCCTGCCCCGTGAAGTCTATCCCCATCAAATCGCATTCAACGTGCTTCCTTGCGTTGGCTCGTTTAAAGACGACTCGGGCGAGACGACTGAGGAAATCAAAATGCGCAAGGAAACCCATAAGATTCTCGATGCTTCAATTCGGGTGGCTACAACCTGCGTGCGCGTCCCTGTCTTCAATGGGCACAGTATTGCCATAAACATTGAACTCGAAAAACCTCTTTCCGTGGAAGAGGCCCGCGCATTACTATCCAAGACCCCTGGTGTCCGTGTAGTGGATAATCCCAAAGCCAACGCCTATCCGATGCCCTTAGACGCCTCTGGCCAATACGACGTCCTTGTTGGACGTATCCGCAAGGATCTTAGCACAGAAAACGGCCTGGTGCTGTGGTGTGCAGGCGACAACATCTGGAAGGGCGCTGCGCAGAACGCCATTCAAATTGCCGAAGTTATGATTGCCCGGGGTCTGACCAAGAAATAACCCCACTGAAAACAAAAACCCCGTAACCGGTTGCGGTTGCGGGGTTTTTTATTGTCTGAAATCAACGGCCGGGCGGGGAAAACCCGGGGATCCCGGGAGCGCCTTCCCAAGATTGCGGGGTGCTCCAAGGCATATTGGAATCATTCTCTGTTGCGCAACCGCCAACCAGAAAGATCCCGGCCACCAGAACGAGTAATGCTATCAGGCGCATGACAAGCCTTTCAGCAATCCTGTCATTCAATAGAAAACCACATCACCCTTGGCGGGCACCATCTGCTGGTATTCAGGAAGCACCTCGGCCACGGCCACCCGCTGTTCTTTACGAATCTCCGAGACTCGGACTTTGCCGACAAGTTGATCATTACGCTGAACCGTGAGATCCGTCATGGGCAACAACGTCGATTCCGGCAGCATATCGATCACCACAAAATTCCAATTCGAATTCATGACAGCGACATGTCCCTGCAACCCTGCAGGAAGTGCATTTGTGCTACCCGCACTTTGAAGCTGCTTAATCTCTTTTTCCATCTTGGCGATATAGCGCTTACCGGCATCGACCTCGGATTCACAAGCGCTCACCTTCTCAGTCAGCTTGGCCACCTCACCGGCCTTCTTCTCAATATCAGCCTTGTGGATTTCAATCTGCCCATTCAACCCTTCGATATCGGCTGTTTTCTTCTCAACTTCCTGTTTAACCGCCACCACTTCAGTCTCTGTTTTCGTCAAAGTATTACTGACAGTTGCGAGGGATCCCTCAGTATTAACGAGCACATTGCTTATCTGGCCCAAGGTGGTTCGGATCAGCGTAAGCTCTCCACGGGTATCGTTGAGACGAGTATGCTGACGATCAGCACTACTCAGAAGGGTATTAAGGACATCATCCATCGTCCCTGAGCCAGTGGTAACCTTACTGGGTTTCCCATCATCACCGATTTTATAATATTTTTGGAGATCATCTTTTTTGATGATCATTCGGGGAATATTGTCGCTTGCCGCCAAGTCTGTAAGTGTGGCAGGCGGAACTTCAACAGTCCCGGCGATCTTCACACAATAATCGGCAAACTTATTGGCGCGACCTTTCAACTCCATTCGTTGACTATAAATTTTAAACTCAACGACTACTGCGGCAATGCTTAAAAGAAACAATGCAACGACCAAGACTTTCAAGGCTTTGTCCATGTCTGTCCTCTGGTATAAAAGGGTTTGTTAATTAGTTGACTATGCACCGCTTGGCTTATTCCTGTCAAATAGAAATCCATCTATGCGAATCCCGAAATCTCTTAATTATGCCCACCGCCCGGCCGATCCCGCAAAACCGAATCATGCCGTTCAGACAAATCATGCCGTTCAGGATAATCAATTGTATAATGGAGCCCCCGGCTTTCCTTCCGGCATTGGGCTGACCGAATGATTAATTCACCGACATCTGCGATATTCCGTAACTCAAGAATATCCGGGGTCACCAGGTAATCGAGGTAATACTCCCGTATTTCCTCGCGGAGGTTCCGAATGCGGCGGGCGGCACGTTCCAGACGCTTGTCGGAGCGGACAATCCCCACATAATCCCACATGCAGGTACGCACCTCATTCCAATTGTGCTCAAGAACAATGCTCTCATCACTGGGTACCGCGGCCCCATATTCCCAACTCGGGATGCGCACAGCACTTATATCCCAACGCTTCTTCTGTCCAAGATGATCGGCCATCTTCGCGGCACATACCAAGGCCTCCAATAAAGAATTACTGGCTAACCGGTTGGCTCCATGCAAACCGGTACAGGCTACCTCCCCACAGGCATATAACCCCGGCATGGCCGTCTGACCATCCACGGTCGCTTCCACGCCGCCGCAAAAATAATGCGCCGCCGGAACCACAGGAATGAGGTCGCGTGCCATATCTATCCCTAACGACAGACACCGGGCATAGATATTCGGGAACCGATTGATTAAGAAATCAGCCGCATGATGGCGTATATCCAGATAAACACAGGGTGCTCCACTCAACTTCATTTCTCGGTCAATCGCCCGCGCCACAATATCACGGGGCGCCAGGGATCCCCTCTGATCATAGGCGTCCATAAACGGCTTCCCTTCACCATCCACCAGAATGGCACCTTCCCCGCGCACAGCCTCACTGATCAAAAATGATTTCGCCTTCGGGTGATGCAGTATGGTGGGGTGGAACTGAATAAACTCCATGTTTTTGATGGGCACCCCGGCGCGCCAAGCCATCGCGACTCCGTCTCCCGTGGCGATATCCGGATTACTGGTATAAAGATACACCTTGCCGCCACCGCCTGTCGCAAGCACCGTTGCCGCAGCACGTATGGCGAATATCCCACGTGTATTCTCATCTAACACATAGACCCCTACGCACCGGTTATCATCGGCCGGCAACACCGATTGCCCCGTCGCAGACGCCCGATCCGCGAGCCATCCGGTTGTAATCAGATCAATGACCATGCAGTGATCCATCATGGAGATATTGGGACTGGCCTGGGCCTGACCCAACAAAACCTTTTCCACGGCTTGCCCGGTAATGTCCCCCGCATGAAGCACACGACGCTGGGAATGCCCGCCCTCGCGGCCCAGGTCATAAATCCGCCCGTCTTTACTGGATTCCCCTGCGAAATGCAGGCCGAACCGCTCCAGCTCCGCAATCCGCTCGGGTCCATTGCTGACAATCTCACGCACCACGCTTTCATCACACAGCCCGGCCCCGGCATCCAACGTATCCTTCACATGCTCGGCAAAACTGTCCTCTAAATCCATTACGCAGGCAATGCCACCCTGGGCATAATTGGTATTACTCTCCGCACGCCCCTTCTTAGTAACCACCAAAACCCGTCCGTATTTGGCCAGATGCAAGGCCGACATCAGCCCGGCAATGCCGCTTCCCAAAACCAGATAGTCACAATCAATGATTTTCATACAAGGTCACCGTGTATTCAGTAACAGGAAGGTTACCACGCCCGACAAAATAACTAGAATGAAAAGCGCCCAAACCCACACAATACCCCCGGGAGAGGAGTGAGCGGTACGTTTGATATTCGGGCGTGATCGTACCCGCCCTCGCACCTTGGCGAGCATCCCTGAATCCGCTACAGTGCTAACAGGATACACCCCATCCGCTTGAGCAACACGTATCACGATGACCGTAACATTGTCATCCCCGCCTGCATACAAAGCTTCGCTGACCAGGCATTTCACCATGATCTCAAGCGGACCAAATTGATTTTTACGAATGATCTTTTGAATCCGCCGGTCACTCAGCATTTTGTCCAAACCATCCGAACACAGTAAAAAAATATCACCCGCCGCCACATCAAAGTGAGTGGATTCTAAAATCACATTTTGTTCCAGGCCGACCGCCCTCGTAATGACACCTTTGAACATAGGAGGCAAGGTACTGTCATCCGGCAGCCCCGCTGCAGCTGCAACGGAATGATCTGCGGTCAATTGTTCCAGCCAGTCATCCCTGAACCGGTAAGCCCTGCTGTCCCCAGCATGCAGAGCAATCCCGTGCGAAGGCGCCATCCGATCAAATATCAGCCCCACCACGGTGCTTCCAGTCCCGTGAATGCCCAATCTATCCGCACGCTCCTTAATCCAACGACTGGCCTCATTCAGCACACATTCAAACATTGTGGCCGTAGCATCAACTGTCCCCGCAAAATCCACCGCAGTGGTTTCCTGAAAGGCCTTCCTCAGGGCGTCCACAACCGCTTTGCTGGCCACCTCACCACCCTGAGCTCCGCCCATTCCATCCGCCACACAAAACACCCCATTCCCGGGAAGTCTAATCATCGCGTCTTCATTGTTATTCCGACGTCGCCCGATATCGGTCAATTCGGCTGACGAAAGATATGAAAACGGGGTATTCACTTCAGGATGGCTCACATATTATCGGCAATCGCCTGGCCAAACTCGCTACATTTTAGCAGGGTGGCGCCTTCCATCAGGCGTTCAAAGTCATACGTTACGGTTTTTTTACTGATGGTTCGCTCCACACCGGCCAAAATGCGATCTGCCGCCTCCGTCCAACCCATATAGCGAAACATCATCTCGCCAGAAAGAATCAGCGAGCCCGGGTTCACCTTATCCAAGCCGGTATACTTGGGGGCCGTCCCATGCGTTGCCTCAAAACAGGCTACACCCGTGTCATAGTTGATGTTGGCACCCGGTGCAATACCAATCCCGCCCACACAGGCCGCAAGCGCATCGGAAATATAATCCCCATTCAGATTCAAAGTCGCGATGACCGAATAATCTGCCGGACGCGTCAGAATCTGCTGAAGAAACGCATCAGCAATCACATCCTTAATCACCAATTCATGGCCATTTGCCGCCTTAATCCTATGCCAGGGACCTTTATCGATGGGCGTGGCACCAAATTGAGTACGCGCCACATCATAACCCCAATCGCGAAAAGCACCCTCCGTGAATTTCATAATGTTCCCCTTATGAACCAGTGTCAGGGAGGGGCGGCGCTGCTCAATGGCATAGCGAATCGCTGCCTTGACCAGCCTCGCAGTCCCCTCTTGTGAAACCGGCTTGATGCCAATACCGGAAGTGCCGGGGAACCGGATTTTTTTGACCCCCATCTCAGTCTGCAGGAAGTGAATCACCTTTTTGACTTCCGGGGTTCCCGCCGCCCACTCGATACCAGCATAGATGTCCTCGGTATTTTCCCGAAATATCACCATATCGGTCAACTCAGGCTGTTTCACCGGCGAGGGTACACCCTTAAACCACTGCACTGGCCGCTGACACACATAAAGATCCAACTCCTGACGTAACGCCACATTGATGCTACGAATTCCCCCACCCACAGGCGTGGTCAACGGCCCCTTGATGGACACCAGAAATTCGCGACAGGCAGTCAGGGTTTCCGGCGGGAGCCAGATGGGCTGCCCATACACATGATTGGCCTTCTCTCCGGCATAGACCTCCATCCAAGCCACCTTGCGTTTGCCGCCATACGCTTGCTGCACAGCCGCATCCCACACAATCATCGCCGCGCGAGTAATGTCAGGGCCAATGCCATCACCTTCAATAAAGGGAATCACAGGATGATCCGGCACATCCAATTTGCCATTTGCCCCCATTACGATTTTAGCGCCATTTGCCGGCACGGTAACTTTTTGATAACCCATAATATTCTCCTGTCTCAGTCGATTATTTTCCGTTTTTCGTGAAATTCAGCAGTCCGCCCGCCAGAATGATCGCCCGCTGCCTTGCCGTCAGAATCATTTTGGCCGGAACATCAGTGCCCCTGGTCACATTTCGGAGTATCACACGCTCGGCCCCGCTCTGAACAACCGAACGGATTCCCGAAACAACCAACTCATCGCCCTGCGCAATCGCGTCATAGTCCGCAGCATTTTCGAACAACAGGGGAATAATACCGAAATTGATCAGATTGGCGGAATGAATACGCTCAATGGATTTCGCCAAGACCGCCTTGACCCCGAGATACATCGGACACAATGCAGCATGTTCACGACTTGAGCCCTGGCCGTAGGACTCACCCCCGACCACAATATTGTGTTTCCCGGCATCACGCAAAGCCGCTGCACGCTTGGGGAAAGTGGGGTCGTTCGGCTCGAAAACATATTCAGAATAAGCAGGCACATTCGACCGGTATTTCAACCTGGCCCCGGCCGGCATAATGTGATCTGTCGTAATCTTGTCGCCCACCTTCAGCGTGGCAACCCCGTTCAGCGATTCCGCCAGCGGGACATTCCGAGGCGGCTCCCCGATATTCGGGCCGCGCACAATCACAACCGAAGCCGGATCATGCGACGGCGGGATCAACATCCCGTCAGCCACTTTATAGGCCTTCGGCATCTTCACTCTCGGATATTTGATATCCGTCACAGTCGCAGGATCCACAATCTTACCTTGCAAAATCGCCAAGGCAGCCACAGGCGGACTGACCAGATAGACGCCAGCCGATTTCGTCCCGGATCGACCCTCAAAGTTACGGTTATTTGTACGCAGTGAAACAGAATTGGTCTTCGGGGACTGGGAGTTCCCAATGCAAAAGCCACAGGCATTCTCAAATAACCGTACTCCTGAGGCGAGCAAACTACTCATGCCCCCGTCGTCGGCAAGCATTTCCAACACCTGCATGGATCCCGGCGCCACGCCGGCAGTTACATCAGGATGCACCTGACGCCCACTCAGAATCTTGGCCACCGCCTTGAGATCCATATAGGAAGAATTGGTACAGGACCCAATCAAAACCTGATCCACTTTCGTTCCGGCAATCGAGGCCACGGTCACGATATTATCCGGCGAGTGGGGGGCGGCCGCGAGGGCTTCCAGCTTTGACAGGTTAATCGTGACCTCTTTGTCATAAGTGGCATCAGGATCGGCTACCACTTCGCGCCAAACCTCACCCCGGCCCTGCGCCTCCAGAAATTCCCTGGTCACGGCATCGCTGGGAAACACCGAGGTGGTCGCCCCGGATTCAGCCCCCATGTTGGTAATGGTGGCACGCTCGGGAACGGATAGATGCTTCAAACCCGCACCGCCATATTCGAAAATACACCCCACATTCCCCCGGGTTGTGAAGAGTTGCAACACCTTCAGAATCACATCTTTCGCCGTCACCCAGGGCCGCAGTTTTCCGATCAGATTTATTTTCACCACCTTGGGAGCCGTCAGAAAGAAGGGTCCACCACCCATGGCAACAGCAACGTCGATCCCGCCTGCGCCGATGGCAATCATTCCGACCCCGCCCCCTGTGGGAGTATGGGAGTCAGACCCCAACAAGGTCTTGCCGGGTGCCCCGAACCGCTCCAAATGGAGTTGATGGCAAATCCCATTGCCCGGCTTGGAGTAAATGATCCCGTATTTGGCAGCCACACTCTGGAGGTATTGATGGTCATCCGCATTCTCGAAACCGACCTGAATGGTATTGTGATCCACATAACTGACCGCCAACTCATTGCGAACCCGATCAAGCCCCATCGCTTCAAATTGAAGATAGGCCATCGTCCCTGTCGCATCCTGAGTCAAAGTCTGATCGATCCGGATTGAAATTTCCTGCCCCGGTATTAATTCGCCGCTGACCAGATGATCCTTCAATATCTTCTGAACTACATTCATGCCCATAGCCTGCTCCTTATTGGAAAAATGAAGGCAAAAGGATAAGCATTACAAGCTTCAGGCGCAACCAAGAAAGGTGGTAATACCCTACGCTTGCGCAGGGAGTGGGATTTCTGCTATTAATCCCTTCTAATGATGACGGGAGACCTTATATATGTTTCTGGAATTTACAAATGTTGATGGCAAGCGTCACGAAGTTCATCTAGAGGGGCGAACCTCTATCACTTTTGGACGCACACAAGAGGCGGACATCTGCATTCCAGAAACCCGGATTTCCCGCATTCATGCCGAAATCAGACTCTGGGATTCGGAATATGTCATTAAAGATCTTAATTCACGTAATGGCATTTACGTCAATGGCGCCAAGGTGACGGTCGCAGTCCTTAAGTCGGGCGATGTCATCCGTATCGGAACTCACGAATTCACCATTTCCAAGCCCCCTCAAAAGGGAACTCAAACCATTGTACGGGAAGTCTCCAAGGAAATTGAAGAAGGCAATAAGGGCTATCGCACAGTGCTTCGCGAAATTGTTCAGAGTACAGCCCTGCCCCGCAAAAAGACCTGAGGAATTACCGGGTCTCGCGCTCCAGTCCAAAAACCACAATCCGCAGGGTGCGCAGGATAATTCGCATATCGAGCGCGGCAGACAGATTCTGCAGATAGTAGAGATCAAACTCAAGTTTGGCTCTTGCATCCTCAATGTTTGCGCCATAAGGATAGCGAATCTGTGCCCAACCGGTAAGCCCCGGGAGTAGATTTTCACGCTCCCGATAAAAGGGAACCACTTTCTCGAGTTTCTCAACCATCTCAGGTCGTTCAGGCCGGGGCCCCACCAAACTCATATCCCCCTTTAACACATTCCATAATTGCGGCAATTCATCCAGCCGATACTTCCTCAATGACCTGCCTGCCCAGGTGATGCGGGGATCATTTTCTGGCGACCACACCGCGCCCTGCTCCTGCTCCGCATCGACATTCATCGTGCGGAATTTATAGATCTTGAATATTTTGCCGAACCGCCCCACTCGCTCCTGCAAATAAAACACCGGACTACGGGGTGCTGACAGCTTCACGAGCAACGCTGTGAGCAGTCCAAAATAAAGCGTCACCGGCGCAGTCAGAAGGATCAGCAGTACATCAATCACCCGTTTAACGCGCATGGCCATCAACGAAATGTGCCCCTGACAGGCATTCATCAACCAAAGATCATCCACCATCGTTAACGGGACTTTCCCCGAATACACTTCGGCCACATTTAATGGAGAAAGCACGGATACGCCCTCGAACCTTAGCCGCCGCAGTTGAGGATATACACCTGACAGCTCCTGTTCGCGTTCCACCGCCACAAATAGCACATCGCAATCCAACGTCCGGACGGTAACCGCCACATGAGCCGGACTGCAGTGAATAATAGAGGGCATTTTCTCATCCGCGGCAGTCAGCGTATCACGTCCTCTCCCTTCAGTGCCTTGATCAACCTGAATCATGGCGACAACAACATGTTTGGGTCGTAGATTGATATTCTGGATCAGCCTGAGATCGGCCTTTGCCCGGCACCCTGATCCCAAAATGGCCACGCGATAGCAAAATGGCTCTTTATTAAATAGGTAATGATAAATCAAAAGTCGCAGTGTCAGCCACAACACGGAATACACCAACACCGTCAAACCGAACACCCCACGACCAAGCGCGGCGCTGAACCATGCATACGAGGTGATGCTTACGACCAAAACGGCCATCGTCATTGAAAACAACCAGTTAACCACCATGTTGAAGCGGGAGAGGCGAAGTTCCAAGCCATAGCTACCAGTCATGTAGTTGGAGGCCAACACCGCCACCACCAGATAAATCCACCCGGAAATATAAACGGAGATATTGTCATCGAGCGAACCAGAGCCCATGCGAATCACTACACCGGAGATTACGCCAATGACCAGACAGAAAGCATCCAAAGCCGCCAGCCAAATCACCTGTTTTTGCATGTAGCTACGGTGTGAAGACATGGTCTACTCCGCAGGGAAAAACGTATTTTTGAACCACCGCACAACCGTTCGCCGCATATTACTGAAAGGCCCCATCGGAGTCCGGCGCCCATGCTCATCATAAAGGTCGTAATTATAACCATACCGGTAAGCATAACTATAATAGGCATAGTTCGGATACTGATAGGCGTAATACAAACTACTGATGCGGTGCATCTCAATACTATTCACGATCAATCCGATGATGTGCACATCGCCCAGCATATCGAGTGAATATTTGACGGTAGGCTTGGAGGTCCGATTGGCGTGCGCCACATAGATCACACAAACCAATGGACATGCCGCCAGAATCACAGTATCCGTCACTCGCAACACAGGCGCCGTATCCAGGATAATGTAGTCATACTGATCCAGTACGGCACCGAAAAAAACTTCCAGATCCATGCCATGGAGCAACTCTGAGGTATTTTTCTCAATGGAACCAGCGGGCGCAAACCAAAGATTTTCCGTTGAGGTCGGAGAAATTACTTCCGTCAATGGCCGATGCTCCTTCAAAACATCAACGATACCGGGCGTCCGCTCCTGTTCAAATGACTTATGAAGTAACCCTCGACGGAGATCCATATCCAACAGCAATACCTTTTTGCCAGTTCGGGCCATCATGATCGACAAATTAAGCGTAGTGAGGGTTTTGCCCTCCTTGGAATCTGCGCTCGTCACCAGAATGATCTTCTTGCCAGCCTTTTCCACGGCCGAAAGCACATTTGTCCTCAACGCCCGGTAGGCTTCCGCCGCCCCAGAGCGATGCTGATCGCTGACAATCGGGCGGACCCGGTTGGTTAAATCACCGCCATGAACCCAGTAAGGAATTCCGCCTAAAAACGGGACCCCCACTACGTTCTCAACATCGGTGACCGACTGCACCTTGTCATCAAAGAAAAACGCCACCAAAGCCAGTCCCAAACCGCCGCCAAGCCCTGCCACCAGCGCCATTAGCAAAATTTTAGCAGGATCCGGCCAGGCGGGAGTCGGATTTGTTCGCACCGGCTGCAGTTCAGCAAAATGCTCGCCTTTGATCTCCTGATCCACCCTTAAATCGTTTAATTTGGCCTGAAGTGATCCCGCCGACCCTTCTAATCGACCAACCACTTGCTGCAGTTGCCGGAGATCTGATGTTTTTTTGCTGGCCATCAGATAAGAACTGCGCCAACGCCGTTGCGCCTCTTCCAATGCATCCGATTGGTAGGAAATCGCAGAGATCCGCTCTTTCACCTTCTCATATTCAAGCTCAGTCTGCAGTTGAATATCTTTGCGAAGTGCCGCAATTTCGTCATCCAAGGATCGCAATTTTGGATTCTCCGGTTGGGTATAAACGGCCAAGTCCTTGCGTTGCTGTTCTAAACGAATCAACTTTAACTTGGCACTCTGCCAAGTTCTACCGTCGTCCGACATTGCCTCCTCAGGCTTGGCGGACGAAACCGTGTCTGCCGCAGCATTCGTTCCGATACCCGGGGGCGCAATCAAACCGGTAGCCCGCGTCATGGCAAGAGCGGACTGAATCATCTCCATGGACTGCCCCTTGAGCTTGGGGTACTGCATCTCCAACATCCATCGTTCGGTACTTAGCTGCTGTTGGCGCCCAACCAATTGATTCATATACCCCAGTTCCAAGCTACCCTTAGCCTGAACATATTCCATCTGGTTGACCCGCTGAAATTCAATCACATCATCCTCAGCCGACCGGATCTGTTCCCGCAACCGGGTTAATTCATCTTCCAAAATACGTGCCGCATTGCCATACGACTCGCCCTTGACCAGTTCACGCTGTACCTGAAACTGTTTGATGGCCTCCGTGAGGAACGCACGCGCATAGGCTGGATGGGAATTACGGATGGATAACCCGATGGAAATGCCCGCCCCGCCCCAGCGATTAATGCTCAACCCAGGACTTAACTCCCGGGCATCTCCGCCCAATCGTTTGAGCCACCGAGGGGACAACTTCTCAATAATGCGGTTTTTAAAACCCTCGCTTTGCAGCAGAGAGACATGCGTTTCACTCTGAGACCAATGGTAAGACTGTGACTCAATCTGGGTTGAGGGATCGCGATAAATCATGATCGCGGCAGCGGTGTCATACTGTTTCGGAGCAAACTGAAGATAGACAACCCCGCCCAACATACAGTAGAGAAAACAGATAACAATCAGCTTCCACCGGAAAACCAAAATTCCCAGATAAATCCGGGGATCCACTTTTTTCTGTTCAAAATTATCTACTGGCGGCATTGAATACCTTTATAAGAAAGAAAAAGATCTGGCAGGCACCACAATACGATCCCCTGTTTCAAGAACAAGATCATCCTCGGGCTTCCCGCTCTTCATCAACTTCTCCCCATTCACGGTAAACTTTTTCTCATGCCCATCCTTATCCCGTCGCACCACTGAAATTCTATCACCCCGCGCGAATCGCGGCAACCCGCCGATCTTGAACAACAAATACATCAGGGTACAGGGTTCATTTTCGCTAAACTCAATGACACCGCGTCGCGGTACCTCCCCGAGCAAAATGACACGTTTCCCGCCGACCCCATTCATTACCGAGTCTTGCGACAGCCCTTTGGCCTCACTTGAAGGCGTGAAAACGTAAACAAGATCATCATTTCTCAGAAAAACATCAGGTACTTTCATTTGTCCGTTTTGGGTTAGCAAGGGATAGACATCACCTTCAGCCGCCGCCCCAAACGGTGTTTTTGCCCCACCACGAATGATTTTTACACGACTGCTGTCACGACTCGCCCGCAATCCCCCCGCTCGTCGCAACGCCTCGTTCAGTGAAATTGTCGCCCCGGGCCCGATCTTGATTTCACCAGGCATCCCGACATTTCCATTCACGGTAACGCGGTCATATGATGCTTTTGCCAGCTTCACAGAGACAGTTGCATTTTTGAGATAGCGTCCCTCTAAAACCCGCTTAATTTCAGCTTCAGCCTGCTCCACGCTCAGATCCGGCAAAAAGACCAGCCCCACATATCCAAAATCAATCGCGGAAGCATCATTGACCATATATCGCCCACTCAAACTCGGATCTTCCGTCACCGCAACCCATACAATTGAATCCGGCTGAATCGTGGCAACGGACGGCTTAGGCCGAGCCGCTTTCGCGTCCGTGCCGGACGCCATTGCCGACGGAACGAATTCGCCTGGCCACTCACTCACCGCCTGGGCCGACACCGGGTTAGACGTCTCGGCGACTACGGATGCGACAGGAGGAGGGGCAACCTGAATAACTGGCTCGGGCTCACCAGGCAAAGTAATAGGCGCTACCGCAGGAGAAACAACAGGCTTAACCGTAACGGGCGAGGGAGAAGGCACAGATACTGCATTGGGTGGCACCATCGAAACAGTCCCACCCCCGGATACCGATACTGTCGTTGGGGCAGCAATCGAAACGGGAGGAGGCTGAGGAATGGACACAGTTTGTCCAACCGGCGGCACCACTTCAACCGGCGGCATCTCTCCAACGGCGCCATAATCCTGCATAGCCTCTGCTAATACAGCCGCCACATAATCGTCTTCAGGTGAAGATGTCATGCAGCCGGACAATGCCAAGCCAAGCGCCAAACATACGCTCAAATTCTTGACCATCGGAATAAATCGTCCGCATTTCATGTTTTTTGTAACTACCGCAATCATATTAGTTGATCAGGCACCGATCAGGAGCCCCCCCTTTGCGCTTACAAAATAAAATACCACCCTTTTTTAATTTATACCGGACGCGCCTCGATTGTCAACCCTCTCATTGCCTCAACAACCCGCCGATTTGCACGAGGCATGGGATAGTTTTTCAGCTCTTCCGGTAAAATCCATTTAAGCTCCGCAGAGGCTTTTGCCCGAGACCGTCCTGAAAACCATTCGCATTTGAATGCAGTAAGGGTAATTTTGAAATGCGAATAGGCATGTTTTACTGTTACATAGGGGTTGTCCACACGACACCGCACCCCTGTTTCTTCAGCTACTTCGCGCGATACAGTCTCCGCCAGAGGCTCGTTTTCCAACCTCTTTCCCCCGGGAAACTCCCAAAGTCCACCCAACATCTGAGTTTCATGCCTCCGCGCGATTAGGATCTTGCCCCGTTTCCATACTACCCCCACACCAACCTGATAATGAGGCACCTTCCCTGCACGCTGCACCACCGGCAATTCACCTGTTCGGCCTCCCTTAATTGCCACACAATATTTTGACAGCAAGCAGCTTACGCATAACGGATTACGCGGCTTACAAATTAATGCACCCGTCTCCATCATCGCCTGATTAAACCAGGAGGGATTGACGGTTTTGATGAGAGGCACCAAACGCGCCCGGACTTCGTCCGCCAAAGCTTTGTCCCGCATGGGCGTCTCCAGCCCCCATAATCTACTGCATACCCGCAGTAGATTCCCATCCACCGAGGGCACCGCCTCCCCAAAGGCGATACTCGCAATGGCGGCAGAAGTATAGGGGCCTATCCCTGGGAATTGCCTTAATTCAGCTGCCGTACGTGGCAACTTCCCCCCATACTCATGGGTGATCACTTTGGCCGCCTGATGAAGGTTCCGGGCCCGGGAATAATAGCCCAACCCCTCCCAAAGTTTTAATACCGACTGAAGATCTGCCGCCGCCAGGGCTCGAAACGAGGGGAAACGCTTAATAAAACGGTCAAAATAAGGAATCACCGTAATAACCTGCGTCTGTTGTAACATGATTTCACTCACCCAGACCTTATAAGGAGAGGGATCACTTCGCCACGGCATGGGGCGATGATCCTGTATGAACCAGCGCACCAACTCCTTCGGCCATTTTGGGTTAGAATTCATAATTCATTCAAAATACCGCGTATTTAACCGAAATGAAAGAATAGTCCCACTAACAGCTTCTTTCTTTTTACCTCTGGCTCAACTATACTTTTGCCCATGAGATCATACCATTGGGTTTCACTCTACCTCATTGCCACGTCCCTGATCGCGGCTTTGTCTGCCCCTGCTTTCGAAATGAGCATGGCAGCCGATCGACTCACCCTTCACGCCAAAGACACTCCTCTCCGTGATCTCCTCGTACAATTCCAGGAGACGGGCGTAAAAATTGCCATTGATGAGCGCATCAATCCCCTGATTACCGCCCATTTTGAAAATCGCGAAATTGGGGAAGGCGTCAAACGACTGCTTGCCGACTGTGATTATGCCCTTACCTGGCAACCTCTTGACGGGCCTGCCGGGAAAATGCGCCGCCTTTCCGAAATCTTCGTCTATATGCCAGGCGACCGCCGCCCCCTTCCCTCCTTACCCGGCCCAACTCCTGTCGCAACTGAAAGCCGGACAAGTCAAACCAACACCATTTTCTGTCTTAAAAACGAGATCCTGCTCCGCCTCCGCCCGGGAACCACCCAAGAACAACTACTTGCCCTGCTCCATGAAACCGGAACAACCGTGATGGATAGCCTCCCCGCACTAGGCCTCTACCGGCTCCACTTCCCGGCCAGTTCAAATCTCGCGGACATTCTCAACAGCCTCGCCAACAACCCATTGGTTGCCCGTGCCGAACCCAACCAGATATATCGCTCACTCTCACCCGTGAAATCCCCAGGTGATCAATCCGTAGGCGCAACGCGCCCCCTCCCGACGGGGAGTGGCCCCGCTGTTGCCATCCTCGATTCAGGATTCACCCCTAATGCCACCCTTGAGAAATCTGTGGTGGCCACTCTTGACGCCACAGCGCCAGGGGAAGCCATCTCAGACCCGCTTGGACACGGTACGCAAATGGCACTGATTGCCGCTGGTGCCATTCAACCCGAAGGCGGCAATTCCTCCCTCAACGCACAATACGGTTCTATTATTCCGATACGTACTATGAATGAGAAAGGCATCACATCCGGGTTTACGCTGATGCAAAGTATGATTTTCGCCATCGATCAAGGAGCGCGCGTCATTAACATGAGTTGGGGCTCAGAAACAGATAGCGGGTTCTTTAACGATGCCATCTCCTATGCCAGACAGCGCGGGGCCGTACTGGTTGCCGCCGCTGGCAATGAGCCTACCGGCCACCCTATCTATCCTGCCGCCATCCCGGACGTAGTCGCAGTAGCCGCACTGGGCACTGATGGCGCTCTCTGGGACCAATCTAACTTCGGGGCTTTCGTCAAACTTGCTGCCCCCGGAGTTGCAAATATGCCTGTCGGCTACAAAGGCCCACCCGGCACCTACGGCGGCACCTCGATCGCTGCAGCCTATACTGCAAGAGTGATTGCCCAGTACTTCGCGGCGCACCCCAACGCCACCGCGACTGAAGCCATCAGCTCCTTGAATCAAGCCCTGACCCGCCCCACTGACAAGGCCACCCACCCCGAAATTTTAAGGCTGGATTCGGCCGCCGTTTCGGATTACTTAAAATAAAAAAACTATACATTACCCCCTAAATCAGCTAACTTAGATCGAAAGTTGGTTGACGAAGAAGTCGGTTTGGTCGTGCAAGAGCACCCCAAAGCCCGCTCCATTTCGATCTTCCTCCTTAAATGGGTTCGAGTTGGACCCCTTTCTATAGGAGCCAGAAAGCAAAAGAACGGATCCGCTAGTCCTCAATGAGGAGATCGAAGATGGGTAAGAAACTGTATGTTGGCAATTTGAGCTATGGCGTCACGAGCGAATCACTGCAACAAGTGTTTTCCGCGCATGGTAAAGTGGAATCGGCTGATGTGATCATTGATCGCATGACCGGTCGCGGCAAGGGCTTCGGCTTTGTCGAGATGAGCACCGATGCAGAAGCAGCGGCAGCGATCGCGGCCACGAACGGGCAGGATCTTGATGGTCGCGCCATGATCGTGAACGAAGCACGTCCCCCGGCCCCGCGCGTTGGCGGCGGCGGTGGTGGTGGCGGGTTCGGCGGCGGCCGTGGTGGTGGCGGCGGCGACCGCGATCGCAAGGGCGGGTTCGGCGGCGGTGGCGGACGTGGTGGCGCGGGCGGTGGCTTCGGCGGTGGCCGTGGCGGCGCAGGTGGTCGCCGGTAAGCTATCAGTCAGATAATGACTCAACGGGAACTGGTCGAAAGGCCAGTTCCCGTTTTTGTTTTTGGCGCTTAGACGTTGCGCAATCACTAATAAACCTGCTATGTTTACACGGTTATTTTGAGCATCAACTGTTTCAGGGAGAATGTCTGAATGTCATTAACTAAATCGACTCAAGCCGTGAAAGGGCCAGGAATCAACTTGGCTGCGCCCGAACAAATCGAAGAACCCACCGAAAGCCTGCGTCATTTCTTCAAGCCTGAAGACTGGGTCGCCGCATTTGTCACAACACTTATCTCCGGCCTGGCCTTCTTCTACTATATGGCGCCCGAGGTCACGTTACAGGATTCCGGAGAATTGGTTACCGGCGCTTTCTCGTTCGGCGTTCCCCACCCGCCAGGCTATCCCCTATGGGCCTTACTGGGTTATATCTGGTCTCATTTTATTGTGCCCTTCGGTAATCCTGCCTGGCGCATGACCTTGATGTCCGTTTTCACGGGCGCCCTGACCGTGGGCTTTACCACCATCATTATGACCCGCAGTTTACGCTTGCTCCTACACTCACTTCCCTGGAGCGATTCCACCAATGAACGGCTTCATCACTGGATGGCCCTTTTCATCGGTTCAAGCTGCGCACTCCTCTTCGGCTTTAACCGCGGGGTCTGGCTCTGGGCCTGCGTCTCCGAAATGCGCGTCCTTAACGTCTTCTCCTTCATTTTGGTGAGCTGCGTATTCTTCGCCTGGATGATGCAACCCCATCGACGCGGCTTTCTTTATGCCATGTTGCTCATCTTCGGGCTCAGCCTCTCCAACCACCAGACCATCGCCGTCATGGTGGTTCCATTTGCCGTTGGCATCTTTGCCATGGGCCTGGATCAATTCCTCGCCGCACGCCGGAAGTCTCCCACCGCCCCGAATCAACTGCACCTGTTCATGAAAACCCAGTCGAGCTTTTTTGAACTGGCTACCGCCGGATTCTTCAGCCTTCTGGTGGGCCTGATCATTTGGGCATGGCTCACAACTCCCGACACCGCTGCGATGCTCAAAAGCTCCACCCTCTGGCAGGGCATCGCCTGCGGCGCGCTCGGAATTGCCGCCGTCATCATTGCGCAAAGGACGGACTGGTGGAATACCCGCCGCGCACTCATCTGTGCACTCTTCTTTATGGCGGGCGTCAGTGTCTACATATACATGCCTCTCGCCGCAGCAACCAACCCGCCCATGAACTGGGGTTACGCAGCCACCAAAGAAGGGTTTGTACACGCCGTCACCCGGGGCCAATACCAGAAAATCGAATTGGCCAGCTTCCTCAGCTTCGATTTCCTGATGAAGATCAAGCTTTTCATTCAGGCCCTGATCAACCAGTACTCTTTCCCTGAAAGTGTTTTCAGCCATTTCCCTGCAACTCTGCGTTTGATACTGGAGACCATCAACACACTCACGTTACCTCTACTGGGGCTCGTGTCACCCATCGCTATTCTTATACTTTGGAAGCGCGTAAAACCCCGCGGCCGGTCATGGATGATCTTCGTCGGGACGGCCTTCTTGATTACCAGTCTGGGCCTACTATCCATTATCAATCCGAAATTGGAGCGGCAGGAACAGGAAATTATCATCAAATTCTTTGCCCCCGCCCATGGCTTCTACGCCATGTTGATCGGCTATGGGATCGCCGTCCTATTCAGCATCTTCGCCTGGAAGAAAAAAGTATTCGGACCCATCCTGATCCGAGTCGCCTGCGTATTGCTCCTCGCCATGCCGCTCGTAACCTGGAAACAAAACTGGTCCCTCTGCAACCTGCGAGGCTATGACTTCGGCTATCTCTTTGGATACCTGATGTTCAACCCCGGCAATGGCTATGAACCCATGCAAAAAGACTCCGTCCTGTATGGCGGCACTGACCCGGGCCGATTCGTCCCCACCTATATGATCTTCTGCGAGAGCCGCGTGGCACCCAAGGATAAATTCCGGGACAAAACCTTCGACCGTTCGGATGTCTATATCATCACACAGAACGCGCTGGCGGACACCACCTACATGAGTTACATCCGCGATCATTACGACTACTCGCGGCCAAAAAATGATCGACCCTTTCAGCGCCTGCTCAAGCGTGATCAAACCTACCCGGTGGAACCCATCTATATACCGAGCGCGGATGACAACAACCGGGCCTTCCAGGAATATGTGCACGACGTACAAACCGGGAAAATACCCGCCAGCGCGGACATCAAAATTGAAAATGGCCGCGTCAGCGTTCAAGGCGTCGGCGGCGTGATGACCATTAATGGGATCCTCGCCCGCTGGATCTTCGATAAGAACAAAGACAAACACGCCTTCTACATTGAAGAAAGTTATGTCATCCCCTGGATGTATGCCTACCTGACTCCTTACGGCGTCATCATGAAAATCGAAAAGGATCCAGTTCCCTCTCCCCAGGAGAACCCGAAACTCTGGGCAGATATTGCAGCTAAAGATCGTGCCTACTGGGACAAGCTCACCAAGGACTTCATTGACCGTGATGATTTCCGGCGCAACTCGGACGCCAAAAAATCCTTCTCAAAAATGCGTTCGGCTATTGCAGGTTTGTACGCGGCCCGGGGCGTGATCGGCGAGGCTGAATATGCCTTTAAGCAATCCCGTGAGCTGTGCCCGGAAAGCCCGGAAGCCTGTTTCCGCCTGGCCGATCTCTACATGCGCCAGCAGCGCTACACTGAGGCCGCCAAGGTGATGGAAGGCTATCAGGTGCTGGATCCATACAATGCTAATGCTGGGAATTTCCTCTCCTCCATCCGGAATGCGGAGAAGGATAATAACCACAGACTGGATCTGGAAAAACTGATGTCTGGCGGCAAACTTGACTTTAATAACGCCATGGATCTGGCCACAACCTATCTCCGGCTTGGTATGGAAGGCCAATTTCAAGGTTTGACACGCAGCCTCCTTGAGACCACCAATCTCCCTCCCGAGACCTGCCTGACCATCAGTCAATTGTTTGAAGCCAACAAACGCTGGGACCTTCGTGTTTTCGCGCTTCAGAAATATCTTGCACGTGAACCCAATGCGTTCAAGAGCTGGATTGATCTGGCCTACACCCAATTCGTTCTTAACAAACCACAGGAGGCATTTGCATCCTTGAAGAAGGCTGTTGAAGGCGGCGGAGAAGTCGCCCGAGGACTTCTGCGAGATGACCCGCGATTCACACCCCTACGTGAATCACCGCCCTTTAAAGCCTTGGTTCCGCCCCCTAAAAACAGAAACCTGGATACCTTCCCAATGATATCACCGGGCTTATAAAATCCAGAAGTCCGCCGGCGGTTACAAAACCCTTCATTTACCCACAATGATATCAACGAGAAGTACAGCTACGGTCTTGATGCCGCCAACAGGCTTGTGGTGTGACAGGAAAAATCCACAACTCTGTATACAATTATTCGATCCGGAACTTGGCCACATCAAGCGATTCAAGGATCTCCCTGATGCGTTTTAAAATGAAATAAATTTCAACTTGAAAACCATTCCCTCGTTGGCGTATGATCCCGCCCTTGTGAATCCACTTACGCTTATAGCTCTTGGTCATGTGACAGATATGGATAGGGGTATTTTTCCCTCTATCCTCCTTTTCAGGAAAATGTCCCAAAAATATCCCAAGCAAGCGCGAAATACGAATTTAGTCATAAGTCGTTGATTTCAAACATCTGGAGAGGTGGCTGAGTGGTCGAAAGCAGCGGTTTGCTAATCCTGCCTGCGCCATTGCTCTAAAATCAACAAAACCGCAACCACTTGCACAACAACTTGATACACAACACGCATGTTGCACATAAAGGCACGTAAAGGCAAATAATCCCTCAAAAGTTGAAGCAAAAACGAGGCAAACTTTAGATGAATTTCGGAGAGCCAAAACCCGCGTTCAAGCGACTTTATATTTGGCCATCAGGGCGTCAAGATCGGTCCGGCTGAATACGATCAGTCGGCGTCCCAACATGTGGAAGGGCAGTTCGCCATCGTGCTTCATCACATCAATCTGGCGAACACTACACCCAAGATATTTCGCAGCTTCATGCCGCCTGAGATATGTTTTTTGGCCTGATGGATTCTGCCCTGCGGAACTCAAAGAAATCTGATTTTTCTCAAGGAGGTCGCGAAGAGGTGGCCACTGCTTGGGAATCCGTCCATTGAGAACTGCCATAACCGCATCGCGCTGATCGGGCGTGACACTCACGTCAGCGACCAGGACTGTTTCGATGACCTTTTGTGTCATGGCATTCATGGACTTCGAGCCTCGTTCTTTTCCCGAGAGCCCTCTGCCGAATGCAACATGCTTCCTCTGTGTTGATCTTTACTCCGTTCGGCAAGAAAGAGCTCAATCGTTAAAGATAGTGTAGCCGTCGGGGCCTATATCGAACAGGGAACAGCATGGAGCTTGGCGGGCGAAATTGGGATATGCCGGGCACGGATCAAGGCTGATGGCAATGCGTTCTTCCAGACTCTGCTGGCGGGAACATGGAACACCGCTGAGAACTACTTGGCGTCGGCCAGCATCGTCTGGCCCTTGTCCGTCAGCCGGTATTTCTGCAACCGGCTGTTGGGTTTGTCCGGTATGGTCAACTCCAGAAGTCGTTTCTCAATCAACTTTTCGAGACTCCTCTTGAAATTGCCTGTCCTGCTTTTATAGCCGACCACGACAAGAAGATCTTTCGCCGCCTTTGGTCCTTGTCGACAACTGATCAAGATACCGCTCTCCACAGCGGTCAGAACGACTTGGGCCTCTTGGGCCTCGACTTGGGCCTCGACTTGGGCCTCAGGCCGTCTACTCCCAGAATCCGAGAATGTTCCCGCCTCACGCTTCTTAAGGGTAACGATAAACACCCCCATTGCGGCCTCAAATGACACCTTGATATTGGCTTTCCGGCAAGCTTGTATAATTCGCAATGTCCCGGTGCCCCAATGTTCGATCAACCGGGCACGATACAATGCCTGCGCGATCAACGGGTTGCTGGGACATGACGCATGCCGTTGATATAACTTACGCAGAGTAATGTCCGGGGGAAGATGGCCGGGATTCCAAATCTCTATTCGATCATCATAAATCCGGACTTGAATGGTACCAACCGTCGCATAGTTCCGGTGACACAAAGCATTGATGAGCGCTTCCCTGACGGCATCCTCCGGATATTCCGGGATCACCTCTCGCTCAGGACGACCTGTGATTTTGTAAGCGCGCCGGGTATGCCTTCCCACAAACGCCATCGCATCGTCGAGCTGTCTCAGTATGGGACCTTCGTAGGTCTGCTCATCCTCGAAGTCAACGGAATCAATCCCCTTGAATCGACCACACTTCAATTGGGCCTCGATAAAAAAGTTCTGGGGCGACTTGCCGAAAAGCAGCACAGCCGCATTGCAGTACCCCTTCGAGCTAAATGGCAGTTTGATATTGCGGAGCAAATCCTCAACGGGTGTTGCGAGGCTCATTCCGGAGCGCTCCAAGTAATCCCTGACCGCTTTCTTGTCCACATCTTTGGTCGTGAATCGGGAACAAATAAAGGCATCCCATGTCCGGCCCGTTGTCACCTCCAACAGCCGATGAGCTTCTTCCCGACGCAGGCATTGATTGGTTCGGCCAACACGTTTGATTGGTCGCCCGAAGGCCCAGACAGGCTTCACCGGATTTTCCTCGATAAGGATTTTAATGAGCGCCGACTGCTCGGAGCCTTCCACGCCTATTTCCGGGAACTGGGGAGGATCAGTATTGATCTTGATTTTGTTGGCCAGATCCTCCAGGGATCGTTGGCCAATCTGAACCCCCACCCGCTCACCGTTCGGGCTGATGCCAATGTAGATTATTCCTCCATGGGAGGTCGCAAAGGCAGCGCAGGTCTCAACGATTTCCTTCCATTCACCGAAAGACTGCTTCCATTCCGCTGTTTCACTTTCAACGGGAATACCACTATGTTTGGCCGTCGTCATTTCTTCGAGTCATCCTATTTGCAAACTGCTTGTCATAATATCACAGGCATAATGGGTGTCGAGTTTTCCAAATTGATCGGATCATTGCCTACCAAATGGGCGGTTTAGTTAGGAGGATAATAGTCTTGTCACAAAAAAATGACCTCATTTGGACAATTCCATCCGAGATGGAATACGAATTTTGATGAGTGCCTTACTGACCTCTTCCGCACTAAATCGCAAGGCCTTCCGTGAAAGGCGATAATACAGAATCACGCCTGAAGCAACCAAACGACGAGCAGTTCGTACACTGACGGCAAGAAAAGCCGCCAGTTCAGAAAGGGTCAGTAATTTATTTTCCGTGTCCATTGCCGCACACCCCAACAGAAGGCTCTATCGTTAAAAATAGTGTAGCCGCCGGGGCATGAAGCGAACAGGGAACAGGATGGGCTGTGCAGGGCGGGAGCGGGGAAAAGCGGAATCGGGACAAAAACGGAGACGCACGTTTCGGCAACCGGACACTTCACATCATGTTCATGTACTGTTTGGTATTCCGAAGATCCAGTTAACGGCGATGCCGCAGTACTGTCGATTACTCTTTCAAAACGCACGCCTTCATTTCCTTGCCCGACTTGAACTTGACTACTCGGCGCTCGGGAATGATGACGGTGTCCGCCAGCAGATTGGGACGCCAACTACGGCGACATTCTGAGGGATGCGACGGGAAGAGAGCCGGAGGGACTGAACATTTCGACTCTTGCACACCCCGATAAAAAAGGCCGCCAACCTTTCGGCTGCAGCCTTCTGAATTCCATCGGGGCATCAATTAACCCAGGATCGCATCCTTGCAAGCCTTGGCGACGCGGAACTTCACCACGCGCTTGGCCGGGATCTTGATCGTTGCGCCGGTCGCGGGGTTGCGGCCCATGCGCGCCTTGCGGTTCACAAGCACCAGTTTGCCCAAGCCGGGAAGGGTGAAGCTGTTCTTGGCATTCTTGTACGCCAAAGCGACCAATGCCTCAATTACCTCGCCAGCCTGCTTCTTGGTGAGTTCGGTCGCTTCCGCCACGCTCGCCACGATCTGACTCTTCGGCAATGCTTTTGCCATTCTATATCTCCTTTAAGTATATCGGCATACCGTTGTGGCATGCTCGTTATGTTGGGGAATATTGCATATTTGCGGAGGAATGCAATAGGCCACTGCATTAATCAGGGCGTCATGTGCTCAATATGTCTCACGTGAACCTCATCTCGCCCCACTCCTCCTGCCGATGAAAGTTCAACACAGCATGAGGTGATGAGGAGGACAATACCGGCTTTTCCCGACCGCGCGTGTAATCATAGCGACTGAATGAGAACAGCCACAGGTCACTGGGTTGCGGAAGGAACACCTCGCAGACCATGTCGAAGGGGATCTCCGCCACCACTTCCCACCGCTGGGCGGTTGGATTCACCCGGACACGACTTTCAATAACACGGTCGACAAACCATTCTGGCGGAATACCGGGCTTGGCACGGGGTGAGACAAACTCACGCGCAGAGGGAATGCGTAACTGAAACTTCTGGTTCTCGGGCGTCACATGGATTTCGACATATGATTCCTGGTCACAGGGACGCAGGAATATCTCGAAAACGTCTCCAGACATGAATGATGGCTCATTGAACCGCTTCTCGGGATTGAAGATGTCCAAGTCCTCAATCTCGGCATAGACATACAGAGCATCTCGAGTCCATCCCACTTTCACGCGCATGGGGCGGAACTCGGTCTCCGGCTCGGCCAGCCACGCCTGTTGCGACTCGACCGCCGGTGTGTTGGCAAAGACTGCCTCGATCCAATGCCATGAGTCAAGGGCTACTGATTCAAACGATTTCACGAGCAAAGAAGGGGGTTTATTCACACTTCATTCCCAGACGAAGGGCTACCGTCATCCTGTCGTTTCAGAGATGTTACTGCCCGCAACCATGCCTCGGCGATCAACCAGTGCCCTTGGGCGTTGGGGTGGATGCCATCAAATGACCAATAGTCGGCAGGTGCCCGCTTCAGCGCGTCAGCAAATACAGCTTGAAGCGGAACGAGAACCGCACCAGTCTCCGCTGCCAGCCGGCGCACGATCTCGCCACGCGCCGCCACATCCTTCACCGCCCGTTCCTGAACATCAACGACATGGAGTACGAACAGCTCACACAAGACCAAGCGCACCGATGGCAATGCCGCACGGGTCTGAGCCAACAGTCCCCGATAGCGCTGCTCGTATTCCTCCAACGAAGTGGCCGGGCATGGCTGGGTGGGTGAGACATCGTTGATGCCGACAAGAATGCTAAGGATGTCAGGCTTCAAATCCAAACAGTCCGCCTGCCACCGTTGCTGCAATCCCTTGACCCCTTCCCCGCACACTCCACGGTTGGTAAACCGGAGGTTGTCCTGTGGCCGAACTGCCAGTAATTGCGCCGCCACGATCATCGCGTATCCCGACCCCATTTGGTAGGCGTTGCAGAGCTCTTCCGGTTTGCGGAAGGCGTTGGTGATGGAATCCCCTTGAAATAAAATGTGGTCGTTTGCTCGAATCATGAATTCATCCTCTTGTCGCATGTTCCATTGAACTCGTGAACGGCGCTCACCATTGACACAACGTTATCAACTGGGGTGCGTGCCTGGACATTATGAATGGCGTCGAAGACAAACCCGCCGCTCTTCGAGAAAATCTCACACCGTTGCAACACCTGTTCGCGGACCTGGGCTGGTGTCCCGAACGGCAGCACCTTCTGCGTGTCAACCCCACCGCCCCAGAAGACCAACCGATCACCGTATTTGTCCTTCAGCATCTGGGGATCCATCCCGGCGGCTGAACATTGGACAGGATTGATAATATCGAAACCCGCCTTGATGAAGTGTTCCATGAAGGGTTCCACCGCGCCACAGGAATGCTTGAACGTCTTCCAGGTGGTGTGTTGGTGAATCCAGTCGTTCATCTTCTTGTAATACGGCAACCAGAGCTCGTCAAAAGCGTCCGTCGAGCAGAACTGACTGCTCTGAGTCCCAAAATCGGTGCCGCACAGGAACACTGCATCCACCTTATCCCCAACCACAGCATGGATTTCCTTAAGATTGAGCAAAGCATACTCGAGTTGTTTCTGGAACATGACATGGACGTAGTCCTGCCGGATGGCCGTTGTCACATACCATTCCGCAATATCCCTAATGCCTTTGGGGTGCTTCATGAATGGTCCGGGAACCAGGGCAATGTCCCCGAAGGCAGTTCCTCCGAAATTGGCGATCACACCCCGTCCGGACGCTTCCGCCCGTTTGGCCTCGCGTGCGAAATGGGCCAGAGCCTCCTTTGAAATAGGGCCGAACTCCTCTGTGTTATCCTCAGGATTAAGCCGATCTTCGTCGATAGGCTGCTGCCGGATGATCGTGTCAAAGAAATAGCCCCCTTCCGGCATATGCCCGCTTGGCGGAACCGACGTGTCCCCTTCGGGATAGATGTAGACATCCTTACCTTTAACCGTGACATTGAACTGACTGGGAACCAGCAAAGGCTGCCCCCAGGGCGCCTGCCATTCCTTCCACTGTTCCAGCGCAAACCCGAACAGCGCCATACGCCCAAAGATGCCCGTCGTGTCAACACCCATGGCATCCTTAAGGTCATCCTCGACTTCACCCAGCATCTGATAGGGTTCAATCACTTTGACGGGCCGTTTCTCCAAACCATAATGGTCACGCAACGCCGCCACGACCGACACATGGATTCCCGTCACCGCCGTGCCGCCAAAGTCCAGGGGAACTGGCCCGGCCTGATGGTTAAGTGCATTCTTTATTCGTTCTCGATGAGTCATGATCGTTTATCCTCCAAAATCGTTTCACAACCATATTTCACCAGTAACCGTTGAACCTTCTCTACGTCCTCCATGCCGCCTGTCCCAATCATAATGAGGCCCTTGGCACTACCCAATTGATCGGCAATGATGTCCAGGGCATCCCACCCATGCGAGGTCTGCCCCGCATAGAATTGAATCCGTTTGCCGGCAGCACGAATTTTACGATAGAGATCAGGCCAATGCGTGATATCCGGCTGTCCATCCCCCGGCACCCACTGGATGCCTTTCAATTCCGGAATACTCAACAAGAAGTCCAAATGTTTTAATTGGCCAGGCCCATCAAGATGATAAAACGGGTTCGTGAGTCTGCGACAACTTGCAACCAACTCAGGCAGGACAAACGCCTCGAATTGGTCGGGACCGATCATGTAGCAAAAATCGCATTGCAGCATATACGATGGTTGTTCAGAGTAAATCGGACACCATGTCGTATACCCCTGATTTAAGTTTGCGATGCCGGCAAGTTCCTCAAAAGAATGCCACCAGGCCGCATGCCCCTCCCAGGTCTGCCTTTTCACTTCATCGGGGCAGTCATACAGGTCGAATAACAGATTTTCACTAGGACGAAAACTCGCGGCGATATCGAGATTTCCACCGAGATCGGTCATATCCAGTTGCACCAGGCCTTGGAACCGCTCTTGCGCAGCGTGATAGAGATCTACAGTTCGCCTCCACCACGGCGAGTTTGGGTCAAATTTCAACCGGGTCTCATCTGCAGAAACCACGGACTGAGGATGAAACCAGGTGGTACCCACACTCTCACTATTGATCACTTCGGCCCCCATATAGGCAGCCACAACCCCGGGTCCGAAATTGGGAAGCACATGAGGGAACCCGTCACCGAGATACACCTCTTGTTCGAGATTGTATTCGTACCAGTCCACGATCGTATCAACCGGAACAGACAAGTCGTAGAAGCTATTGAAGGAATGCCAGGGTATGTCGGGTTTCGCTCGTTGTGGGGCGCGTCCGTGCAACGTGGCATGGATCAATGGGCGCTCCAGATTCCCGTTCCACCACCGACGGTAATTCTGTTTTACGGCGCTCCACCGGTGGGTATTAAAGTCAATATTCATAACTGTCCTGATGTTGAGAAGGTTACATGCTCGGAACTAGTTACGCAATTCCGCACGAGAATATCTCTAATGTTTTCCATAGCGGAAGGCTTCATCATACATAGCGATAATATTTTCGACGGGCGTGTTGATCTGTAAATTATGACACGGTCCGAGAATGAAACCGGTACCGTCGCTGGCGAGCAGGTCTATACAGTCGCGCACTTCCTTCCGCACCTCCTCTGCCGTACCAAACGGCAGAATACGCTGATTCTCGACCGCTCCATGAAAACAGATCTGTCCGCCAAACTCCCGTTTCAACTCAACACGATCCATCCCGGGACAAGTCCACTGGATGGGATTGAGTATGTCGATGCCCATCTCGACCAGCAACGGAAGGAACGGTCGGCACGCACCGTCGTCGTGGTGAAACACTTTGATGTCAAACTCGTGACACAAGTCGATGAATCGCTTGTGCTGCGGCGCATAAAACTCCCGGTACATTTCCAGGCTGATCAGTGGACCGGTCTGGCTCCCGAGGTCATCGGTCACCTGGGCGATGTCGATCAAGCCTGCACACGTCTCGAACATCCGGCGATGATAGGCATAGAAGAAATCGGAGATCCGGCGAATCAACTCATGGGTGAACTCCGAATCCAGGAGCGGGTCGATCAACGACTGTTCCAAACCGCGCAGCATGTTGTGGAAGTAGAATGGCGCCATGTAGCCGCAAAAGACCACCTGCTTCCGACGAGCTTCTTCCGCTTGCGCCCGCATCGCCGAGTAGTCAAACCAATCGACAAGCGGCCAACGGAATCGGGCGAGATCATCCACACTTTGCGCCTCCGCCAAGGGGATAGTGGACTGTTCGTCGTAAACGCCCCCCGCATGAGCGACCGGTTTCGTCTCGATGCCGAAGATGCCGTAGAGGGTCGGTCCCGGCAGCAGAGGTGGCCCCACATAAGCCGGGGCGATGCTGGCCATGCCATCAATGTGCAGCGCCTGCCACAGATCAACTCCCTCGCCAAAATGATTCCGCAATTTGGCGAACACTTCCGGTGTCGCCCAGATGTCCGTTGGAATCCGGTCGACCGGCTGGTGGTTGATGGCAGCCAACATACGTTCGCGTGAATTCATTTTTAAAGCCTTTCAGGTAGTAATATTTTTTCGTCCAACTGCCACTCTTGTCTTGGGCTCGGATTTCAACTTATGCGATATATGGCCGCAGATTTTCGATCCACGTCCACCACGCACTTACTGTTGCGGATGGGGACTGCCTCATCTGTGTCAAGATCGCGCAGTTCGCCACTACGGATATCCTTGAAGGTCAGCGCAAAGCAAACTGCATCAATGTAGTGATTGAGAACAAAAAGAACCTTTTCCGTTTTGCTGCATTGCATCACTGCCGAACTGAGGTTGCGTTCCCCCTTATGCACACCACCCCCGCCACCCGGCAGCCAGTCCACCCACTCCACCGGCGCCGCAGGTTGAATGTGGACATGGGCGCGGTTCACATACCGCTTGAGAAGGCCACCCACCCACGCGATGCTCTGGAGCGATTCCTCTTCTGACTTGTCCTGCGCCACATAAGTCGCCTGCCAATTCAGCGCCCCCTTCCCGATCCGCTTGCACAGTTCAGTCTTCTTACCCGGTGCCGGTAATCCCAAGAACTTCACCGCACGGCCGCGTTCATCGCGCGCCGGCCAGGGACCGGTCACCGCCACCACGCCGCCCTTCCGGACATACGCGAGCAGGGACTTGTTCGTCACACCACCAATTACCGGCGAACCCGGCAGAAAAACCAAGGGATATTTCGAAAGAGTTTTGCAGGAATGCACCGTATCCACCGCAGCCGCCTGCATGCCGTTCTCTTCAACCAACCGGAACAGGCCCAGGTACTCCTGGGAGGCACACCCAGCTTGGGCACCATCCACAGTCGGCTTGCCAACATGCAAATCATTATCGTTACAGGGTGACGGATCGCCAACGGCCGTATGCTGGTGCTGCACCAGATCATAGATAATCGCCGTATCCATCTGCGGCACCAGCCCATCCCAATCCTTGATCTTGTTGAAGAGCAGGTTGGGAGTTTCCTTGAGCACCTGATGGCTTGGCCGAACATGGCCATGCGTGCTGACTGGCGAATCACCCCAGCAATCGCGGTCATGGAACATAAACCAGTCAATCGCCTTGCACCCCTGCGCCAGGGCGCAACGCGCCATGAATCGCATATGGTCATCGGACACCCGGGTGTTGCCCAGATTCCTGACCCAGGTCCCGGACATAAACTCGGCCGACCAGGTGTACTTCAGGCTGGCGTTCATCAACTTAAGCACGCGCGCCATCGAGTGATAGCCGGAGTAACTCATGAAAACACCGCGATAGAAGTCATAACCGACAACGCCGCCAGGTCCCACCGCCTTCTCGAAGTCCGGCATACGCGTAGGCACGCCTTCGGGTAGGTGTGGATTAAAGTTGGTCATGAAGGTGACATCCTTCACGCCATTGGCCTCATGCATCGCACGTAGTTCGCGGATGTACCGGCACATGCACCAGGTCTTGAACTCCACCCAATCGATGTACCAAGCCAGATCGGCGCCGATCGTTTCCGGCACTGCACGCGGCGGTTCGATATCCCTGAATGAATCATATTTCCGGCCATAGGGCAGACTTTTCACCGAGCCATACTTCTCCTTGAGGAACTGGTGATAGAACCCGCCGGGCCCGACATTCACCGGATTGTAATCGGAGTCGAGAAAACTGTCCTTGACGATATAACTGATCTCGTTGTCAAGGTTGAGCATGGTGATGAAGCCGCCATTCGACTTCAGACGCGGCCGGATGATGGCATCCACCTCGGCGAACCACTTTTTGCACCAAGCCAGATACTCCGGGTGCAGGTAGGAGGGCTGGGAGCCTTCCTTCTTGCCGATCCAGTACCCCTGGGTTGTGCGGTTCTGATAATCCCAGACCATCATGTTCGGATCGCCGAGCACCAGCCATTCCGGGTAACCGCCGTGAATCATCTCGTTGCAGCAAAACGGGCCGCAGCGGAAGTTCATATTAAGCCCCGACTCCTGTACCAGATCCAGAAACTTCATCAAGTTCAGGCGCGGATTAGTCTTGCCTTCAAAATCCAGAATGCCGGCCGGGTGCTTCTTATCAGGCGCACCAACCAGGTGGGTTCCCCACTGCACGTAAGTGGTGACACACCGCAGACCGGTGTCCTTCAGACGTTGGATCAGCGTGGGCCAATACTGTGGATCGGTCCGGAAATACTGGATTTCGGCGCCGAAGATTTCTCTGGAGTCATGTTTCATGTTTGTTGTCTTTCCTGTGAATATCCGATTGCAAAGCGAAACCGAGCATCATCCTCGTACCACATGGGGAAGTTGGTCCCCCATATATTATTGTAAAGATTGAAGTGCATTCCATTTTCCAGTGCGGGTAGGGTATTGTCGAACTGCAACAACCTCCGCTCTCCGGGCGACACAAGCGCCGCATCACGGCTGTCGATCCGCAATCGCTGACCGCCACGCAGCCCCACGTTGACCCCCTCCTCGACAGCATGGAGATTCCGGTTCCCGTTCCGAGCCACATCGCACGGCGAAACGGGAAATCCCATCTTATCCAACAACCAGGTTCCGGGGAGCACCCCTTTCGGGACAAACGAAAACCAGAGGGCCTCAGGGAATCGGCACGCTTTTTTAGCGAACCACTGCAAGTTGATCTCAACGGTTGCCGCCGCACGGGGAAAGCGATACTCAATTGTCACCAACCGTGGCGCTCCAAAACGCTTGCACACCGCCGCCGGGAAAACAGCCTCGACCAGCAGCGTCTCAGACAGTTTCCCGGAATGTACTCCCACCCACCGAACCGACGGCGTAAAGACCTCACTCAAGGCCCCGGCCCGGTCAATGCCCGGTTTTGAAAAATCCGGCACAGCCCATTCAGAACACCACCGGTGCTCCAGATTGATATTGTACTGTCCCATGAAACGCCGGTAATCAACTTCTGAAAAAGTCTGATAGACAACACTCCCTAATAGATGGTCAGGTCCCGCCAATTCCTGCCCGCCACGGTCCATCAGACCCACAAGTGCGCCTGTGCGTGAGTCAAGACGAACAGAAAAATGCTCGGTCTCAATGGCCAGTGGGGCATTCGAAAGTTTTGTATAGCCGTCACGACCGGGCCGTTTCGGCAACAGGTCCCGTAATGCCCGGCGGGCAGCCGAGCCCAAGACCGAAACTCCAAAAGCCCGTACGGCTTCATCAACATAGGCTCGTTGCTCAGACCAGGATGCTTCCAACGCCCGGAACTTGGGCTTCCGCCGCGCCCGCTGAAAGGCCGCAGCGGCATAGGTGGCATCCTTTTCAAACGCCACTTCGGGCGCTTTTATCGCTGACGGCAGGTGTGTTTTCTCGTCCAGACCCCACGTATGCTCCGGCACGAGCAGCAGGCGCCGACTGAATTCGTTGTAACGCTTATTGTCATCACGGATGATACCCTTGCCCTCCCACTCCGTCCTAAGCCGGCAAAGTTGGCGGAATCTGGCCACCTTGAGGGGATCCGTACCGACTCCGTGTATCCATGTATCGCCAATTTCCTGCTCCACCAGTGGCAGGCGGTCAGAGACCTTTACCACGGCACGGGCAAACACATCCATGGTTCCCGCCTTGATGCGGCTCTCGGGAAAACGCTCGGCAAGTTTTGCGAACACCGAAACGACCTCGTCCTCGTGCGGCGGACCGGCATTGTCAGCACTATGGGCAAAAATAAGATGCGCCTTCAGTCCCGGGACCTCGTGGGTATTTCCATAGGCGCCCTCCCCGTACATGACCATGACCTCCGCGCCACCCGGTTCACGCCATCGAAAAACAGGGGGCACGTCAGGCGCTGGACAGGCGGGATTGACCCCGATATGCAGAAACCGCACCCCAGCCTCATCCAGATACGGAATTATTGAACGCGTATGCCCCGGTACATCGGTCATTTTGGCGGCAATCGTCTTGCGTCCGAAGCGCTGATCGAGTTGCCGCGACAATCCCAGCCCAAAGCGGAAGAGGCTGCCATCCATGAGTTCTGTGTGCGTGGTGAACGGCAACGCATGCCAGGCAATGTCTCCCGCCAGAATCGCCTGCTCCATCTGCTTCCGGTCACGACTCCCCGCACGCTCCAGATACTCGTAAATCAGCCATGAACCGGTTGTCCACACGAACCGCTCCGGCCCGCCACGTACCCGCAAACTCTCCGCCAGCGCCATCGCTCTCGGAATGAAATCCGAAAAATAGCGTGCTACAACTTTCTCCGCGAGATCCGTGAAACCTATGTCCAGATGGGTCTTGAACACCACCGTCACGGCCCCGCCCAGGTTCGTCTTCCTCATCGTCCCAACCCCTCCACGGCCCGCCGTAACTCAGTCACGTCACCCCACTCAGGACAGACACAAAACCAATACCGGGCCTTCGCGCAGTCGCGTTTCGCCAATTCCCGGCAGAAGTCCGCCAGCAACGGGTATTCCGCCACCCCGGTATTCGCCACATAGGGCGTGTAAACCACCCGGTCTCCAAGCGCCTCGTAGACGTCCCAGATCTTGGTGCAGGGATAATGGACTTCGATGCCCCAGATCTTGAAGTCGGCCCGGGCTAGCACCGGCAGATGCTGCGCATATTCGCCACAACAATGGATATAGACCCCACCGAAGGTATCAGCGATCCGCTTCAGCCGCGGGATCTCGAAGCGTTCGTAAAGTTCGGGATTCAATAGCGGCATATAGTCCTGTGTGATGGCCACCCCCTGCCCGTCAGGGAGCGTGGTGTAGGGCCAGATATTACCAATAACCTTCGATGGGCCGACCTCTTTCCTGAATCGCCCCACGTACTCGATCAGCGTATCGGTCACATGATCGAGCGCCTTCTCCACCAATTCCGGTTCCTCGTACAATCCGCAGATCAGTTCCGTCTGATCCATGAGCAACGCCAGCGTGTTCATCGGCCCCTGGAAATCCGGGGTGCGGATGAACACGTCACCCGTCCCCAGCCGCTCGCACACGCGCCGATAGAGGGTGATCGCCTTGCGGTAGTCGGATTGCTCAAACGACTCCCGGATCTGGAGATTGGCCAACTCGCCCAGACTGGAGATGACCGGCTCAATGTGGACGCCACCGCCACCCGAGGCCGGCATGATCTTACCGCCCCACAGCTTCGGCGTGGAGATGGTCCCGAAATCCGCCCAAAACGTGGGCAGGATATGGGGTTCGTTCGATGCCGCATCGGCGCGGATCTGGGCACAGGCCTTCTCGACCATCACCTCGGGATTGGTTTCCTGCCGGTAGTCCGGCACGGCGTGGACGCTCAACAGGGGCTCACGCCGCTCACCACGCAGGAAAGCGCGGAATATATCCAGGGTTTGATTGATGCGTTCAAGTGTAAAACCATCCTTCATCGATGTGATTCCTTCCGTACGGATAACCATTATGCGTTCAACTTTACTGTGGCAAGCCCACAGAGAGGTACGGTCAAGCCAACCGCGCCCGTGCCATCGACCTCCAGGGAGGCGAGTCGATCCTCCTTCAAATCGCACAACCAGGCGGTCTTGGCTGGCGTTGCGGGACGAATCACCGCTGTCGCCACCGTTGCGCCGGTATTCCAAAGCCTGACCACGATCGAACGATTATCCCGACCCGGCTTGATCGCCGTCACCACCACATCGTCGCCCGCCTCCACGTGCAGCGAACTGACTGGTGTCGGCAGGTGGAGACTGAAGTGACGCTGGATACCAGCCTGTAGCGCCATCACCTGCCTCAGCAGTGGCCCCCGCGCTGTCTTACCGGCAAACGGCATCAACGCATAACGGAACTCCAGCCGCCCCTGCACCTGCCCGCCGGGCTCCCCATCGGCCTGCGGGGTTGCACCCACGGACCGGAAAAGGGTCAAGGCCAGCGCACGCTGCCGATCAGCACCGATGCTGTGCTCATGAAGCCCTTCGGGACAAAGCAACGCCAGTCCGGCTTTACCATCGGACAAGGCCACCACACTGTGATGCGGCCGCTCCACGGGATCTGGCTCCTTAAAGGCATGGCCACCGGCTGCCGTGGCCACCGGGCGTTCCACCCAGGCGAACGGCTGGTCGGATTCATACGTTTCCGTAGCCAGACCGGTGGGGAAAAAGACGCGCAACCGGTGATCGCAGGCATTGTTCTCGACGACCGTGCGGACATGCAGGCAGGGATCGCCAGCCCGCAACGTCAGGAAATCGGTCACCGCCAGTTCCACGCGCGCCTCCGACCGGCGTTCGCTGTTGCGGGGATCCAACCCGGCGGGAACCCGCAACACACGATCAATACGGAAGGTCACTTGAAGCGGCCCTTCGCATTCAACTCCGGTCTGAACCACCATACCGGGCGAGAATACAACGCCATTGGTGGCCGGCGGCACAAAGGTCCATCCATCCCCCGTCTCCCCGCTATCCTCGTAGCCGAACCACTCACGATAGATCCGACCGGTGTCACGGTGCTCCACTTCGACCAACCCATTGGCAGAAAGCCGCACGCACAGGTGTTCATTCTCAGCAGCCAGTGGACCGGTCAGCAAACTGGACCCGTTACGATGGACGCGGTCCTCAAGCGGCTTTACCTTGATGGTGGTGAACCCGGCCGACGGCATTGTCAGCGCCACAACAACGCGGTAGACATCCGTTTCCGGCGCAGCCAAGGCGCGCTTCCCGGACGCATCGGGAATCTTGACTTTGCGGGAAGATTCCACAGCCAACACCTGATAAGGCAACGACACCCCATCCGGCCCCATCAATTCGAACGAATTCTGGAGTGGCCCCGTGTGCCCGCTGCGGATCACCTTGTTCGGGTAGTCCTTCGGAAAGAGCAGATCCACTTCGGCCACTTCCCGGCGCTCCCAGGGTAACGGGTTCCAGACCACCACGTTGGTGAAAGCCTTGGAGATATCAGCCGAGGCCGACGCCAATCCCGCCATGGCCTGCCGGCGGAGTCCGTCAGCGATCAACTCCGCCTGATGATACCGGAATGGCATATCGGCATGGGTCTCGTCCACCGAGCAGCCGCAGATCGAGTCATGCGGCTGGTTTTGGATCAGATGCTTCCAGGCGGTCCGCAGGTAGCCTGCAGGCAGTGCCCGCCCCGCCATCAGGCGGTAGGCCGCCAGCGGTTCTGCCCACAGCGTCAACAGGTTCTGGCAACGGTCGTTTGCCTGCTTCAGGGGGTAGCGGGCCGACAGGCAGTGGGCGATGAGCGCAAACCACCACGTCATCATCCGCTGGGCCGGATATCGCAATTCGCCCTGGAATTCAGGCAGTGACGCTCGAAAGGCCTCCAAGGCCTTGAAATATTCCTCGATCCGGGCATGACTGAACTCGACGTCGGGGAACTTCTTCGACAACGCCTCCAGCATTTCCGGAATCCGGCAGGGCATCATCTGGTGATCGCTGTTATCGCTGAGATACAGGAGTGGGGTTTTCAGCCGAGGTCGCTCTTCCTCAAGGATTTTGGCAAAAGCCGCCACCAATTTGGCATCGTCAAAGGCATTATTCTTCCACTCCCACCGCGCCCGGCAGCCAAACCACCCATATCCGGCATTGTCAGGTAGCTTGTGCGTCAACACACGCGACCCGTCCGGCCCCACCCACACAAACTCCCCGCCCACCTGGCTGTCGTTGATACCGCGCCAGACGACCGCGTAGGGCAGGCCGAGGCCGGCATAGATCATCGGCATGGCGGCAGGGTGTCCGAACAGATCCGGTGTGTAGCCGACGGGCATGAAGGGTGCCCCAAACTCACGGAGAGTCTGGAGCCCCAGATTGAGATTTCGGAGAAGCGCTTCACCCGAGACCAGCCATAGGTCCGGCGGCGCATACCAAGGGCCTGCGGAGAGGCGCCCCTGCTGGAGCAAGGCCATCAGCTCGCCGCGTCGTTCAGGCCGGATCTCAAGGTAGTCATCGAGCAACGCCGCCTGGCCATCCAGATGATGAACCCGGTACCGCTCATCCGACTTCATGCGGTCAAGGGTCTGGTCCAGCATCTGGACCAGCCACATCCGGAACTCCTGGAACGGCTCATACCATTCCCGGTCCCAATGCGTGCCACTGATGTAAAAAGCTTTAGTTGTTACGTTCTTCATTTCTCCACCTTCTTCCGCATTCTAACGTCCCTGAAATAATCTGGACATGATCCAGAAAAATCCGCGCCTTACCAGGCGCGGCTACGTAGCCGCCGCTGATAAGCGGTGGCCGGATCATGATTGGATTATTATGGGATCATCAATAATGCCCGCCCCTTCACGACACTGCAACAGGACTTGCCGCGTTGAGCAGGCTTCTTCTTCAAAAATGACCAGTTCGTTATTCTCGCGCAGCCAGACGGCGGGCACACGGTAGTACCGCTGGGTCGGCACATCGGACGCGCCCAGAGTCAGGCCGTGTTTCTCCGCCTCGACCCAAAACCTGTCATGCCCGAATCCATCCCCCTTGATCAGCCAATGACGACCAAGGGCATGCCCGTTGACAAACAGCATCCCCTTGCCCAGCCCGGCCGCGTCGATCCGGAAATCTGTACCGCCATCGAGCATTCGACGTGGCACCGCAAAGCGGGCGCAATGCCATGCCAAGGCGCAGGTCCCGCGCTGCGCTTTCCACCTGACGACCGACAGGCATCCTGGAACATTAAGTTTCTCTCCCTCGAGACAGGGATGCATCTTCCAGTTCCGAAGCGCCTTGCCGTTAAGCCGGACCTCGTGCCAGATCCCTTTGCGTTCCGTCTCCATACTGGCCGAAACCATCCAGTCGCCCTTGATCAATCCGAGCGACGCCGCAAGGATCTCCAACCGGTGCGCCCCGGCCCCAACCCGGAACACAAACTGTGACGCGTAGCGCGAGTCCGTTCCCGCCGGGTCAACCGCAACACCCTGCACCACCGTTTCACCGGAACCGCGCCCCGGTATGGTGGACCCGCGACACTCGGCAAGCGGCAGCGGGGTTGAGCCCACTTCACGTCCGTCCACATAGACTCGCAGGAAATCACCCCCATACGGAATGTCGAGGGTGACGGCGCCCGCCTTCTTCGTGTCGAATCGGCTCGCGTACCAGCAATAATCGCTGGCGTCTCCCGTGAGTAACAGTTGCTCCACCGGATCCCTGGAAGCAACGGCATCCGTGCGCGCTTCGGGCCGTGGCTCAGCCCAACTGACCCACCCGGTCGGCGCGCCGAGCTTCTTCCAGCGGGGCACCGCTTTCCGGCCCGCCTTGCGCAAGGCCGCCGCGGTGTTGAAGAGCACCCGACCCGACTTCTCCCGCAGAACAGCGTGTCCGTTCTTGACGTCGAGAATGACGGTGCGTTTTCCGAGCTTCCACGTCGTGCGGTTCGCCGACCAGGTCCGCTCGCCGCCGAGCAGGATCTCTTCGTTGCTCCGCAGGATCTGGTGCAACTCTGCGAGAAAACGGGCGGCGGGCGTGATGCGCCCGAACTCGTCCAATGGAGCCCCAAAGCCATAGTTCGTCGTTTGCAGGTACATCGAGGTCCTGCCGAAATTCGTCCCGGCATACCACATGTAGTAGTTCCAGCCGCAGCCCCCGAGCGCCACGAATTCAAGGATGTACCGGGCAATGTTCACGGGATCGCGGGAGTGGTTCTGGAAGCCCCATGTATCGTACCAGCCCGGCCAGAGCTCCGTCCACAGCATCGGCGCTCCGGGATGCGCGTGGCGGAAACTCGCGGCACGTTCGGCGGAAATCGAAAAGCCGTTGACGGTTGCCAGGGCTCCCTCGATGGCGGCACCCTTCTCGCTTGAGCCCGCTTCACACATCGTGCGGGGCACATCGAAACCAAGCCGGCTGGCGAGGTCGTTCAGCCAGCCCAGATACTTCTGCCCGTCCGCGCCGTAGCGGCCCGCGACATTGTCGTATTCGTTCTCGACCTGCACCATTTGCACTGGACCGCCCCGCGTCGCCAGGCGTGGAACCACCTCGGCGGCGAGGTGGGCGAAGTATTTCTCCACCCGGCGCAGATAGGGTTCGTTGAAGGTACGGATGCGGACGCCCGGCTCATCGCGCAGGTAAGGCGGATAGCCGCCGTAATTCCACTCCGCGCAGCAATACGGGCCCAGCCGGAGAAAGACCTTCAATCCCCGCGCGCTACACAGATCAAGAAAATGACCGAGGTCGCGGTCACCGGAGAAATCGTACACATCCCGCTGCGGCTCGTGGTTGTTCCAGAAGATGTAAGTGGCAATCGTATTGATCCCGCATTCGAGGGAACGGTCCAGGATTCCGGCCCACTCGGCGCGCGGCGCCCTGGCGTAGTGGACTTCACCACAGACCAGGAATTGGCGGCGGCCCTCAAGCAGAAACGAACGACTATCCCATGTCATGTCCTTGCCCGGACTACGAATAGTTTTCTTTGTCTTAAGCCAGGGTTTCACCACTTGATCTCCAATTTAAAGGGCATGTCCGCAGGCAACTCCGGGAGAATGAAGCGACTCCGGTTTGAACCATGGGGCTCGGAAACAATCTCATGCTGGCCGTTTAATATCGCGCCCCGCGGCATCACCTCGGTGGCGAGGATGACCGTGATCTGGCGTTTCATGCCCAGCGGTTTCCCTTCCACTACCTCGCCGGTGAGACAGTTGTTTGTCAGAGTGAACTGCGTACGGCAGAAGGTTCCGTCGCGGTACGAGGGGGAACGACCGTCGTCCTCGTAGAGGATTCCGCTACCGGCCGGGACGGCCGGCTCCAGAACGCGTTGCGGATAGACGTCCAGCACCAGCTCGTGGATATGTCCGGCATGGATCTCGCCATCGGGATCCTGCCGCGGGATGATGCTGCCAGCTTTGACGTAGACCGGAACCTCATTCAACGCCACCGGCCGGGTGATCTCCACGCCACCGCTGACGCGCTTAGCCGTTTCAAACTCCCACCATAGCCCGTCGTTCGCGTCAAGGTGGACGCCGACGTCCCCGGCGGCGTCTGACCGTGCCGAGGACGGCCCGGTCCACCCTTGAGCGCGACGCGAAGGGAGATAGATCGTGCGCTTGCGGCTGGCAGACAGCACCGGTGCCACCACCATATCCGGGCCGAAATAGAACTGGTCGAAGCGGTAGGCGTCCGGATTGCCCGGTTCCTCCAGAAACATGCCGCGCGTCACCGGGACACCCGTCTCGTGATGGTGTCGCATTGTCGTGTAGAGGTAGGGCAGCAAGCTATGGCGGATGCGCAGCCAATGCCGGCAGGCGCCATTCAATTCGGCGTCGTAGTCGTCGGGACGGCGGCTACCGCTGCCCGGGGCGCTGTGGAAGCGCAGGATCGGGTTAAATACGCCAAACTGCAGCCAACGAAGGTACCGTTCGGCATCAATGACCTCCACCCCTGCCTTGTTCTTCTTCACCTGGCTGGGCGCGAGGCAGAATCCACCGATGTCGTGGCTGATGTTGGAGAGCCCCACCCCGCCGGCCCGGATATTGAACTCGCACTGCAGGCGCAGCACGTCATAGTCCGAGGTGGCATCGCCTGTGAAAAACCCGCCATAACGGTGCGAGCCCAGGCCGCCGTAGCGCGCCAGGAGCATCCCGCGCCGTCCGTCACGCTCGGATTCCTCGAAGAAGGTCTTGTTGCAGACCAACTGCCCGGCGGTCTCGCTCATTTGGCCGCGTGAGCCGTCATTCCACCAGTAGTCCAACCCCAGATCCAGGATGTGCGTGTGACAAACTTTGCGAAAAGCCTGGTTCTGTTGTTTGTTGCAGATATCCACCTTCGCCATCTTGAGCGTTTTGCCATTGTACTCACGCTCGCGGATCTCAACGTCAGGCCCAGCCTGCTTTACATAGTCCGCGTAATGACAATCGTCATCGCGCACGTCCAGTGGATGGTCATTAAAAGTGACGTCCAGCCCGTGTTTGCGGCACAGGGCGAAAAAACGCTTGGGATCAGGGATCAGTTCGGGATTGAATTCCCAATGCCCCCACCCTTCCTTGTGCCATTCCATGTCCATGACCAGGGTGGAGAGCGGATAGCCGTTGGCGGCAAAGTCGGCCGCCATGGTCTCGACCTCCTTTTCCGTGAACGCCGGCCAGCGGGAAAAGATGATGCCCAGATTCTTGTGCGGCAACATCGGCGCGGGGCCGCTCAGCAGGCGAAAGTCCGTTAGCACCTGCTTGTAGTCCCTGGCATAGGCGAAGAAATACCAGTCCTGGCAGCCGGGCCGGTTGCGCTCGACGGGGAAATCGTCGTCATCCATAACCGCACTTTCGGAATCGTTCAGGAAATAGTAACCGCTGGCGGAGAGCACGCCGGGACAGAATTTCCGGGCGTCCTTGTACCAGTTGAAGGTGCGTTCCAGGTAACGACCGTCGTTCCGTTCCCGCTTCGCCTCCAACAACCAATGGCCGCGGTTGAAATTTGCCGGAGCGTTGGGGTGAAGCTTGTCGTAGAGCGGATCCACCTCGCACTGGGTCCAGGCCGGCCAATTGGTGCCACTGGCGTCGGGGGCTTCCATCGTAGCCGGGTGAACGCCATCAAGCACGCAGGCCTCGCCGCCGTAGCGGTCGAGGGATCGGACGGTACCGCCAAGGTTCTGGTAGTCGCGGTCGCCCGGCCGCCAGAACTGCAGGAGCTTGCCGTCGCTCCAGCGGATCTCGAGGTTCAGCCGGTTGGCCGGCTGGCTGTTGTCCGTTGTGCGGAGCTGCATGAATCCGGTATCGAGCACCTCCCAGGCGCCGTCACGAGTGACAGACTTGAAGGCGATGGGTTTCTGCTGTGCGTAAGCCACCATGCTGCGGCGATCCTCGAATACGCCATCCGGCGCATACTCAAGACGAACGAGCGTGGGCGACAAACAAGAAAAACGACGTTTTCCAAATTGTATCAATGACTTCATATGATTATCCAAACTATATCCACTCAATCCTATATACATGAAATATACTATTTGAACCAGTACCCCACAAGCGAATATTTACCTTACATTGGCCTTCGCTTGATGAATACCTTGCCCCATTCCACAAGCCGTTCGATCTCATTCGGATCGCCCGCTGCCCCAACTCACGTGCTTAACTCGAACCGCCGACGGTCCATAGTGAAGCGCAACGGCTGGCCGTCGCGGAATCGCCGCAGGTTATCCAGGCAGATCTCGTGCATGGCGTGGAGTTTTTTGGGCGGCTCGCCGTCCGTGGGCCAGTCCCGTTCGATGTCGTGGCAGGTCCAGATCAGGTTCTGCCATTGCCGGGCGGGGTGGTCGGCAGGCAGCCGCTCGGGCTCGGCCAGCACATCCAGACCTGCGCGCAGTCGCCCGCTGGCCAGTTCCCGGAAAAGCGCGTCCTGGTCGACGATGTCGCCGCGCGCGGTGTTGATCAGGATGCCGTGCCGCGGCAGCAGCGCCAGCAATTCGGCGGTCACCGTGCCGCGCGTGGCCGCCGTCAACCCGGCATGGATCGAGACCGCTTCGGACTGACGGAACAAGGCATCGAGGGTGGGCACCGGGGTCACGTAGTCCGGGAACTCGGTAACGAACGGATCGAACACCCGCAGCACGCAACCGAACGGCCGAACCAGTTCCGCGAAGCGCCTTCCGATGACCCCGAAGCCGTAGATGCCGAGGTTCAGCCCCCGCAGGGTACCGCCGCTGCGCAGGGGCGTGTCCACACCACCCCCGGTACGGACCGAGACGATATTGGCGGGAAGCCCCTTGAGCACGGCCAGCAACAGGCACATGGCCCCCTCGGCGATGGGATTGGCCGAGGTGTCGCCCCAGTTCGTCACCGGCAATCCGGCGTCGATGTGGGCCGGCGTCACGAATCCCCTCACCCCGCCGGTCACACAGCAGAGCAAGCGGACATTTCCAGAATCGGAGGCCAGCGCGTCGGGCAGGCGCAGGCTGCCCCACGCCCCCAAGAGCACATCAGCCGTGCGTAGTTTGGCGAGCAGCGCCGCCTCGTCCAGGTCGGCGCCGTTTTCCACGATTTCAAAGTCACCCAGTTTCGCCAGTTCGCGGCGGAATGGTTCCGTCCAGACCCGGCCGTCAGCTTGGCCACTTGCTACATGGATCAGTTTCATCGATTTGTCTCCTAGCTTATTAATGGTCTCGAAATTGGCTGGACCATGGACCGGCCACCGCTTATCAGCGGCAGCTACGTGGCCGCGCCTGGTAAGGCGTGGATCTTTCCGTCCATGTCAGGACTATTATGAGACCATCAATAAGAAAGCTCTTCCTGCAAAAATGCCAGATCGTCGCAACCCGCCGCGAACAGCGCCTCGCGGTCCTCCGGCGCCACGCCGACCCCGGCGGTGAATTCAATCGTGAACGACCCAGTATAGCCAGCCCCGCGCAGGATCGCCAAGCGTTCGCGAACGAGAGCGGGCCGGTCGCGCAAGCGCCACCTCCGCCACTCGGCATCCACCACCTGCACATGGGCGTGGCGGATGCGCGCACTGAGGTGGTTAAACCAGGCCGCCAAGTCGGGACAACTGAACGGATGCACAATCACGCCGATCTCCGGGTACTCAGCCAGCGCCCGGGCCGCCACCACGGGATCCTCCAACGCCGTGCCCGGATGGCACTCACAAAGCAAATCCACTCCCGGCATGAGCGCCGCCCACTCGCGGGCTGTGCGCAACTCGCTGTCCAACGTTTCGGCAGAAGGGCTGACGTTAAATTTGACGACCTTGGCCTTCAGTTCGCGGACAAGCCCGGCAATCTGTCGTCGGGCGGATTCCCCGCCCACGTCCAAGGTCACATAGCTGTTGAAAACCGCCACAGGCACCGGCGAACCCCGCAGGGCCGACCGCTCCGCGGAGTCGGCCAGCGTTGCGTGATTCTCCCACAACTCGATCCTGTCGAACCCCGCGGCGGCGATCCGTTCCAACCACTCGCTCACGCGATAGGTCGGCGTGCGATCCTTGGCCCAGCGGTTGGCTTCCAGCAACACCGTGCCGAGGTAAATGGCCGATGTGGTTATGGTCATGGCGCCTCCGCAATATCTCGTGCCCAAGCGTTCAGCTCGAGGCATTGTTCGCGGGTGATGGCCTGGCGCTGCCGCTGATAGGAAAAAGGGGCGAGCATCAGCAGGCGACCGGCGGCGCAAGCATCGAAATAGCGGCCCGGCGGCTTGTAATGAGGCGCGAACCCGTTCGCGAGCATCACGATGAGGGGGCGTCTGGCGTCAAGCGCCGCCCGGGCAATGGCCTTCTCGCCGGGGCTGATGCAGGGGGAAACCAACACGGCACCGTGCTCGGCGGCGTAGAGCAGTTCCTCCTGCTGGGCCGTCAACGCCTCCGGCGAGATACGCCGTGAGACTTGAACTTGCTGCTTCATCGGGTGCTGCAGGAGAAAGCGGTTGCCGATGGCCGCGCAGGTTTTGCCGGGGGCGATCTCCAGGTTGGCAGCAACGGTGAAAAGGGCCGGGTTCGCCCGTTTGGCGGCCAGGCGCCGGGGGTTGTCGGCAATGTAGGCGGCCATGGCCTTGAGTTGGCCGCGGCGCAGGAGAATGCTGTCTTGGAAGCCGGGTTGCCAGAGTCCGGCGGCAGGGGCTGACGCCGGAACCGGACTGGGGTTCGGTTGCAGAAGCAGCCCCTTGCTCCTGCATTCATCGGTGCTCACTCTCTTGAACGCCTTCACAATGTGCCCCATCGGCCGCGCCATCCGCTCCTTGATCCAGAGAATGCCATGAAAGTGGTCGGGCATCACCACGCACTCGCACGCCTCAACTCCGGGATAGATGGCCGAAGCCCGCCGCCAGACGTCGTGCACAGTCTCCCCAATGGCTGAAAGCGTAACGGTTGCCTGGCCGCCGGTCTGGACATGCAGCGCACCAAGACAGTCGCGCCTCGGCTCGGTCACGATGGTAATCATATAGAAGCACGGCTCACAATAGTCGTGCTCCCAACAACGCTGCATCATGCCCGTATTACCCATCAGCGACTCCCCTCCCCCAGCAAGCCCTCGAGTGCCGCGGCGGCGCCCCAGCCGTTGTAGGTGAACCAGGTGCTGGCCGGCGTGCCGTCGGGGTAGTGTTCCTCCAGCAGGCCATCCGACGGGCAGTAGCGCTCGCTCATCACCCCGAGACGCCCGTAGCCCATCACCTCCGGATAGAGCTCGATGGAATTAAGCGCCCACTGCACCACGTCCGCCAAGCGGTCGCGGTGATAGGTGTCGCCGGTTTTCTCCGCGAGGTAAGCGAACTCCCCGGCCACAATCAGCGACATCGGGTGAAGATGCGCATTGGAGACACTGGTGCCGGAGGAACCGCAGGAGTTCCACCCCGAGCCTTTCAGCGGCGGCGCCTCGGGACGCGCACGGAACCCGTAGCGCCAGAGATACTCGTATTCCGCCCCCTCGCCCAGCGCCACGAGATAGTCCTCGCGTCCGGTGATCCGGTGCAGCAACGCCGCCGCCCGGATGAACCCGAGCACGCCCTCTTCATCCGGCGCCCACTTGGTGTCCATAGGCGTGCCCCAGCAGCAGAGGTCGCGCACGAATCCGCGATAGTAGGCAAACGCCTTTTCCGCCGCGGCTAGATAGTCTTTGTTGCCGGTCAGCTCAAACGCCTGCGCCAGCGCCGGCACGAACCAGACCCCGGCGTAGCCGCGCGGGTCGAGGATCTCCGGCCGGTCGGTCCGGTAGGTGTAACCGAAGTTCCCCGAGGGCTCCTGGAGCTTGCACATCGTGTCGAGCACCCGGCAGGCGGTCGTGCGCCACGCCTCTGGCGCCTCACCAGTCTTCTCGCGCAACCAGGCGTAAGCCTGCAACAAGTAGGCCACCGCGCTGCCGTTGGTGTAGGCGCAATGGCAGCCCTTGACGAGATATCCGGTCCACCACCAGTCCACCCCGGGACCGATGCCGTTGTGAGGATTGTAGACATCCCACAGCAATCCCGAGGCCTCATTGAAACAACCGGCCACACGGTCCAGCGTCGAGCGCCCCTTGGCCACCGCGTCGGGAATGCCCAACTCGACACCGGCTTTAAGCACGGGGAACCCGATCGGCCCGCCGCCGGTCCAGCCGATCTCGGACAACGAACGCCAGGGCTGCAACGGCACAACGCCGGGCGCCCGCGTGCTCTGGTTGGTGAATTCCCGGTCCCGCTCTGACCAGTTCGTTTCAATGAGGGCCGTAGTCAACGCCCGCGTCGCTTCCGCCACCCCGATCTTCGGCGTGGGACACTCCCGAAACCGGGCGTATTCGGCGCGCATGGTCCGGTGGACGGCCAATCGGTTCCCGGCGGGCACCAGGTGAATACGGCCCCGCACCGTGCCGCGGCAGAGCCGGTGCTCGGTGGCGTCGAACCAGGTGTCCTTATTGGAAAATGTACGCGGCTCGTTCCGGTAGCCGAAGGTCACCCCGACCGCATCGGTTTTATCGCCGTGGGCAAGCTGCGCGAAGACGCCGTTGCGGATGAAGCCGTCGGGCACGCCGGGCTGCTCGGTGTAGGGTTCGATCGACACCGCCGCCACCCCGCCGTCGTAGCAGAGGATCGCCAGCGGCAGCGACGCCCGGTCGGCCCGCAGCTCCCAATACGGCGAACAGGAGAGATTATCCGAATGCAGGTTCGTCAGGTTCGGATAATGTCCCGGGCCGGCGTGTTCGAGGTTGTTGTCGCCGAAGATCACGCCGGGAACGATATGGAACGGATTGGCAATGCCGGGGCGCTCCAGCGTCAGGCGCACGCGGGTCGGCACCGGGGCCTCGACCTCCAGCGCGTAGCCCCACACCCCCTCGCCTTCCGGCGCCAGCGTCAGGCCGATGCGGAAGATCCGCGGCTCGCGCCGCCATTCCAGCGCGCCGGGAATCTGCTCCAGTTGCCCGCTCCAGTTGCCGTCGCCTCCCTGCAGCGGCACCGCCATCCACTCCCCGCCGACATGGCATTCCAGCCGGAGCGTTTGCATCAGGTCAGTGGTTGTTTTGATCATGGTTTTGCTCGTTTGGTCGGTGTTTTCAAATCATCTTCCATCAACTGCCAGCAGGTCCACTGCATGCGCGGGTGATGGAAAAAGCTCTTCCAGAGGTTGCCCTTGAGCGACGTGGAGACGCGGCCATCGCGGTGCAGGTAGCCATACCACTCGCCATGCTCGGGATCGGCGAAGTGCTTGTGACTCCAGTCATGCACCTGCCGGTGCATCCGCTCATACTTCTCCTCGCCCGTCAGCAACCACGCCATCAGGGTGGCGATGATGGCCTCGTCATGTGGCCACCAGAATTTCATGTCGTGCCAGTATTCCTGCACGGGTTTGCCATAGACATCGCGGAAATAGAAGATACCGCCGTATTCGGGGTCCCAGCCCCGCTCCCACATCCAGTCGAGCATGTCGCAACCCAAGCGAATGAGGCTGGCATCGTTGCGATACCGCCCTTCCTGCATGATGAACCAGGCCCCCTCGATGGCATGGCCGGGGTTGAGCGTGCGCCCGTCGAAATGGTCGATGATCTCCCCGTCCGGTCCGACCGACTCCATGACGCAGCGGAGGTCCGGCTTGACGAACCAGCGACGGATCTCGTCGATGCAGCGGTCGATCCAGCCGGTCAGCACCGGATCCTCGCCGAGGTTGGCCCTCAACTCCTGGGCGGTGACGATGGTGATCATGCGCGGCCCCATGCCGATCATCGGGCGGGTGTCGGTGAATTTCGGCGGCATCAGCCCCGGCGTGAAATTCCAGCGGGTGAACTGGTCGAACAACTCCCGCGCCCGGGCGGCCGAACGGTCGCTACCGGTGGCGCGGGCATAGGCCGCATGGGCGATCGCCGCGAAGGATTCGCTGTAGGCGTAGCGCCGTTTGCGGATCGGCTGCCCCTCGCGGGTGACGTGGAAAAACATCCGCCCATCCGTGTCGAAGCAGTGGCGGTCAATGAACTCCAGACCGCCCCGCGCCCATTCCAGCCACTCCAGGCGGCGCTCGAAGCCGTTGACCATCGACAGGAGCATCCAACTCATCCGCCCCTGGACCCAGACCGATTTATCGGTGTCGACCAGGCTGCCGTCGTGGTCGAGGCAATGCAGGAATCCGCCATGCTCACGGTCCACCGACCGGGGAAACCAGAACGGTACCGTATCGTTGAGCAGGCCGTCACGATAGGTCGTCAATAACGCCGATCTTTGTTCTGTATTCACACTATTCTCCCAGTGAGTAGGGCCGCAGGGCTCTGGATAGAATGGCTGTATCCGTCTGAGAGGGATTCCATAGTGTCTCGGCAAAGAGTGCCACACTGGGTTGGATCGCCTCTTCAAACATTCCGTCTTCCACCAATCCAGTGGCCAGTACGCCACGCGGACTGCTGGTGAGTAGTTCACGATAAAAGCGCGCGGCCAACGGGTAATACTGGTACCAAAGCTGGTTTTGCCAATTCCATTCACCCTGCCGTGCCGTGAGACGCGTCCGGATGAAATCAGGATGGCGCTCGCCGCAAATGTACGGACCGTGGTGCTCAAACTCGACACCCCAGCGCAGCAGCATCCAGCCCTTGGGCACCATGGCAAAAGGCTTTTCTGGACGCCATTTGGCCAGTCGCTTGGCGTAGTCCAGTGTCGCCTCGAAATCCTGGGGAATGCCATGCCCCCAGTTGTCGGGCCGCGGGATGTCGGAGAATGGTAACGCCCCGGCATCCTCCCAGGTGATCGTCAGGCGCGGATCCAACGCATCCAGATCGGTGAAATGTTCCTTGATCGAGGTGGCATGCAGGCCGAATTGAATGGAGAGATCCGGCCGCAGTTGCCAGAGATCACGGGCGATGGGATTGATCAGTTCGCAGCACCAGGCGGCCACCGAGCGGCCGGCAATTTCGGTGGTCGTGTGTTCGGTGATGGTCTGGAAATAGAGCCCGTCGATCGGCAGCGCGGCATACTGTTCACGCCAGGTGCGCAGCACGCTTTCACGGATCTTGTTGCGATCTTCGGCTTTGGCGATATCCAGGTCCGGCATTCCCCAACCCCAATGAAAACCGGCATGCACCGCGATGCCGCGATCATGGGCGTACTCAAGAATCTCAGCCATATTGACCGGCACGCAGTCGTTCCACATGGTCAGAGTGTTCAGTTTGAGGCGGGCCATATGGTCCAGATAACGGCGGTAGTCGTAAATGACATAGCCCCAGGTCCACAGGCCGCGCTGGGCGATGGCCGGGACAAAGGTCTCGGTCATGTCCGGCAGTCCGTCGATCCTCAGACGGAGATACGTCGCTATGTCGTGTGGAAGGCCACCCAGGGAGATATGTGCGAGCAACTCGGCAACGCCGTGCAAGGCGCCGGTGGCGTCCGCCCCAACGACAGCCATGACGCGTGCCCCTTTGGACCAGGGGCTGGGGCCGACATGCAGCAGGAAGCTTCCGGCTTGCTGCGGTGCAGCGCAGGCGATGTGCTGCAGCAGTTGCGCCACGGCCGGATTGCTATCGGCCGTACCGACCAGTAACAGATGCTGCATCGAGGCGAGGTCCGCACCGTTCGCCGATTGAGTGGTCAACACGTAAGGCAGATAGAACTGCACGCCGCGCTGCAGTTCGGTGGTGGCCGTTCGTTCGACACCTCGGTAGGTGCCATACAAGAGTGTCCATCGCTGATAGTTTTCTGTCGTCATAGATTTCCTTTCACATTATCGTACTTAAGCTTTTAATTGCATAGCCTTCATTGAAATTACTTCTCCATCAATCCCTCGAGGGCGGCGGCCGCGCCCCACCCATGGTAGGTAAACCAAGTGCTGGCAGGCGTCCCGTCGGGGTAGTGCTCCTCCAACAGTCCGTCGCTCGGACAAAACCGCTCGCTCATCACGCCCAGGCGACCGTAACCCGTGACATCCGGGTAGAGCGCCAGCGTGTTCAACGCCCACTGCAACCCGTCTTCCATCCGCGCCCGGTGATAAGCGTCGCCGGTTTGTTCCGCCAGATAGCGCAATTCCGCCGCGACAATCTGTGCCATGGGGTGCACATGCGCGTTCGAGACGCTGGTGCCCGACCCGCCACAGGAGTTCCACCCCGAGCCTTTCAGCGGCGGCGCCTGCGGACGGGCACGGAACCCGTAGCGCCACAGATACTCGTACTCCGCTCCCTCGCCAAGCGCCTTCAGGTATTCGTCCTTGCCGGTAACCCGGTGCAACAGCGCGGCGGCGCGTATGAAACCAAGCACCCCTTCCTCGTCCGGCGCCCAGGCGGTGTCCACCGGGGTGCCCCAGCAGCACAAATCGCGCACGAACGTATGATAGCAGCCAAAGGCCTTTTCCGCCGCGGCCAGATACACCGGTTTGCGGGTGAACTGGAAGGCACGCACCAGCGCCCCGACAAACCAGACGCCCGCATAACCGCGCCCCTCGACCCGCTCCGGGCGGTCGGTCCGGTAGCTGTAACCGAAACTGCCGGAAGGCTCCTGCAGGGCGAGCATCGTGTCAAGCACGCGACAGCCCGTCACCAACCATGGCTCGGGGGCCGTCCCAATGCGCTCATGAAGATAAGCGTACCCCTGGAGCAGGTACGAAACCGCACTGCCATTGGTGTAGGCGCAATGGCAGTCTTTCACCAGATACCCCGCCCACCACCCATCCACGCCGGGCCCGATCCCGCTTTCGGGATGGTAGATATCCCACAGCAGTCCCGAGGCCGGGTTGAAACTCTTCGCGATCCGATCCAGTTTCCCGCGCCCCTTGGCGAAGGCTTCGTCAATCCCAAGTTCCAAGCCGGCCCTCATGATCGGGAAGCCCACCGGCCCCCCGCCCGTCCAGCCGATCTCCGGCAGCCCCCGCCAGGCGGCCAGCGGCAGCACACCCGGCGAGGGGGTGGCCTGGTCGGTAAAGTCTTGACGCGCCTCCGACCAGTTGACTTCCATGAACGCCGCGACGATGGCCCTCACCGCCTCGGGGGCGCCAAGGCTCGACTGCGGGCATTCGCGAAAGCGGGCATATTCCGCACGCATGATGTCGTGCGCGGCCCGCCGATCACTGGCGCGCCTCAGATAAATGCGCCCCTGCACCGCGCCGCGTGCCAACCGATGCTCCGTGGAGGGAAACCACGTGTCCTTATTGCTGAACGTGAGCGGATCATTGCGGTAGCCGAAGGTCACGCCGACCGCATGCGGCAATCCCGCATGCGCCACCCGGGCGAAGACGCCATTGCGGATGAACCCCGCCGGTACGCCGGGTTGATCCGTGTAGGGCTCGATCGACACGGCCGCCACGCCCCCATCAAAACAAAGCAGCGATAGCGGCAGCGCGGCCCGGTCGGCGCGCATTTCCCAATACGGCGAGCAGGAGGGCGTCTCCGCCCGCGCCGCCGTCAGGTTCGGGAAATGCCCCGGCCCGGCGTGCTCAAGGTTGTTGTCGCCAAACAACACGCCGGGTATGATGTGAAATGCGCCGTCAATTCCGGGAAGTTCCAGCGTCAGACGCAACCGGGTCAACTCCGTCGCGTCCAGGGTGAGGTGATACTGCCAAGCCCCTTCGCCGACGGCCGTAAGCTCAAGGCTGCCGTGCACACCCTCATTCGCGACGGTCCAGCGACCGCCTTCCGGCCTGAGCGGCATCACCTGCCAGACTCCTCCGCGGCAGCACTCAAGCCGCAGGTGGCTGGAAATACACGCCGACAAGGTCAACGCACCATGGTCGTTTGTCATCATATTTTTCCCTCATCCGAACCGCTATCCACAGGGGTTGATACAAACCCAAACTTCAGGGCTGGCGATCCAGGGCGCAGATCGAAATTGCCATTTCCCGGGGCAACAAACAGCGGGTCCGCGACAAGGCCGTGGAGATCATGTCCTGCGGCCTGCCAACTTTTCCAGTCATCGACTTCATTCGCGGTAGTAAAGCCGGCCAAGTAACTCCATGATGGGAGGCTCTTGCCACCTGAAACGATGGCGATGATTCCCAGCGGAATCTGTAATGTCGCCTGCCAACCATCGGTGGTTTCAACCGCCTCGGCCTGCCAACCGAACTCCGCCGGGGCCGGACAGTCGTGCCAGACCACCGCCGTCTCGCCATCTGCGGACAGCCCAAGCTGAACCATGCCGGGCCGGTCGGCAAATGGTTTGAGAAACAACTCCACATGCTCACGCAGCCAGAGATCGCCCCGCCCCGGGTCGAAGAGCCGCGGTCGGCGGAACTCGCCGCAGACATGCAAAGTATCACCCTCTCGCGTCAACTGGATCGCGCCGGTTCCGGCCGGTGCTTCCGCATCGCCGAATTGCGAAACAAACCTATGGATCGTGACCGCCTCGCTCAGCGGCGCGAAGCGCGTCGCCTCCGCCTTGAATCCCGCGGTGAACGCCTGTGAACCGTAGACACGGCCGGCCTTCTTTTCGAACCGGACCGGCCCGGTCGCGCACCAGTAGAGATTCCGGTCAAACCGCGCACCGTCAGTCATGATGTGAAAACTGCCGACCTGCTGCACGACCAGGTTGCGCTCGACCCGGTTGTTCTCCGGCGGCACGCCTTTGCCCGCCGCCAGGCACGGGGCGATGTCCGCGATCTCGGGGTAACGCGTGCTATAGGGTGGCTCGTGAGGCCTCATTGCCTCGTACCGCTCGCGCATGGTGTTGTTGACCATGTTCTGCCAGACGGGATTGGGATCAATCCCCCGGGCGTCGGCATGGATCGGCAGTCGGCAGTTCACCAGAATGTTGTGCTCAACCCGGAAATCCCGGCCGCCGCCGAGAAAGATTCCATGCTGACATTCCCAGATCGTGTTCTCAACAATCGTGGTGCCGCTGACACAGTCGTCCATATAGATGCCCATGCTGCCATAGCCCACTCCGCCGAGATGATGGATGAAGTTCCGCCGGATCACGTTGCCGCGAAACGTGTAGTCGCGCCCGGTGTAGATCGCGCCGGCATCACCGGTCTCCAGGCAGACGTGATGGATCTCGTTGTGCTCAATCAGAAAATCGTTGCCCCAGAACAGAATCGCGATGTGTGGCGCGTCATGGATCCGGTTGCGGGCGATGCGCATGCCGACGCCGGTCGCGCTCACCCCCGGCACATACGTCCGGGTCCAGCGGGCATAATGATGGATGTGATTATCAAGGACCGCATGCTCACAGGCCGCCAGGGTCGCCCGCTCGCCGCCCGTGAGGCAGATGCCGCCGTCGCCGGTCCCGTAGATGTCGCAGCCCGAGACCGCATGCCGAGTCCCGCCCCGGATGACAACCGCTCCGTTGCCCAGATTGCGGATCACGCAGTCGGCAATCGCGTCGCCTTCGCCGCCGTCAATGTGAACCCCGTCGCCGCGCCCGCCCTCGATCGTTAGTCCGCGGAACGTCACGTGGCTGACGTCGTTGAGTTTCAGGAGTGGCCCGCTCAATTCCGAAACCAGGATATCCGCCCCCTCCAACGACGCCGGCCTGCCCTTCGTAGCCGCTTCGGCGGAGTTGGGAGGCCAGAAGTAGAGCCGACCGCGCTCCCGGTCCACGTAGTACTCGCCGGGCCCGTCGAGTTCCTCGAGCACGTTGAGAAAATAGAACCGTTGCCCCTTGGTGAATGAGTAATTGCCGTGCGGTGGAGCTGTCTCTACCACCCTCGCCAGCGGATCCAGGCGAAGGACTCGTTCATAGGAGTTGGCCCAGTCGTAGGCCCAGTAGCCATGGACCCATAGGTCATCGCACGGCGCCCAGCGCGCCGGCCGGTCACCCTCATAGGTGAACCCGCCGGTCAGATCGCCCACTTCCGCACCCCACTCGTTGGCCATCGGTTTGGTGAACCCGGCGATGGTGGCGAACTGGCCGGCCTTAGGCCACTGGGCGACGGTCATCGGCTTGTCGTTGAAGAACAACTCCAGATGAGCCGGGGAAGTCGGCCGCTGAAAGCCACGCGAGGCGAACGTGCCGAAATCCTCAATGCCCTGGGCGCGCAGGTCACACTGGACAACATGTCCGCGCGCTGACGCCGTCAAACGCGCCACAATCTTTGGCTCAGTCACCGGAGCGAACGCACCCGGTTCCAGCCGGCGTCCGCCAAGCAAACGAACCGTTTCGCCCTCGACGGCGCGATAGATTATCGGCGCCCCGACCGTGCCGGAATCCTCGGCGGTCAGTTCAAACGACGCTGCGCGCTCATAGTCGCCGCCACGCAGCCAGACCGTACCCCCGCCCGGTTGGTGCAGCCGCAGCGCATCGCGTGCCGCCTCCAGTGTGCGCAGCGGCCCATCGGTGTGCGCCGTGTTGGGTTCCGGTAATTTCCCCGACCAGCCATCGTTGCCTGTCGGACTGATGTATATGTCACACTGCATCACTCTTCTCCTTGTCCGGATTCACGACAACCCACCGCGGTCAGATCTAACGGCACAAACCCAAGCTTCAAGGCCGGGGAGTCGGGGCGCAAGCGGAAATCGCTTAGTGCGGGATCAACGAAGAGCGGGTCGGCGGTCAGGCCGTCCGGATCGTGTCCCTGCGACTGCCAGCTTGTCCAGTCGCCCACTGCCGGGAGGGTGGAAAAACCGGCGCAGAACGTCCACGTTGGCGCCCCGGTCCCACCGACAGCGGTGGCGATGGCAGTTAGCGGCAATCGCAGCATTGCCTGCCAGCCGTCCCCCGTCTCGACGACTTTGGCCTGGGCGTCAAATTCGGCCGGGGGCTCGCAATCGTGCCAGACCACCGCGAACTCGCCATCCGAGGCCAGACCGAGTTGGACCATGCCCCGAGGGTCGGCAAACGGCTTCAGGAAAAATTCGACATGCTCGCGTGCCCAGAGCACGCCACTGACTCGCTCGTGCAGGCGAGGCCTCGCGAACAGACCGCGGATGTGCAGTGTATCGCCCTCGCGCAGGAAACGCAGCTCACCGGCGCCGGACGGGGCCTCGGCCATACCCGTTTGGGTGACGAACCGGGTTAGTGTCCGTGCCCGTTGCCAGTCGTCGTCACGGGGCGGGGCGTTGATCGCGGGCACTTCGCCGAGCGCGGCGAAGTTCGCGGCCTCGGCGCGGAAGCCATTGGGAAATGTCTGTGAGGCATACTGACCCGCGCCACCCCGGTGAAAGGTCACCGGCCCCTGCTCGCACCAGTAGAGGTTGCGTCGGAATGCAGTCTGACGGGGCGTCCAGCTTTCCGTCCCGACGCCGCGCAGGATCGGATTGGCGCGGCTGAGAAAGATGTTCGACTCAAAGATCAGCCCCAGATGGGGCTCAGGTTTGCCATAAGAAATGACGGCATCATCGCCGTAAGCAAAGATGTTGTTCCGCACTTCGTTGTGGCGACCGTAATGCTGGTTGAAGGCATTGCCGTTGGTATGATGGCACAGGTTGCCCTCGATGAGCACGTCGCTGGAGCCCTCGTCGGTGTAAATACACCACGCGCCGTAGCGCGCGCAGCGGATGTCGTGGATGTGATTATGGCGCACCCGGGTGCCGGGCGCCTGGCCGAGCAGGTAGATGCCGCCCATGTCGGACAACACGCCTTTGCCGATGTCGTGAATGTGATTCCACTCGACCAGGTTTCCGTAGCTGTCACTCTCGCCATAACCCCAGGTCCAACCGACGGAGACGCCAGAATAGAAGAAGTCATGAATATGGTTATGCTCAATACGGTTGCCGCTGGATTTGCCGATCAGCACGCCGACCCCGGCCGGGTAGACATGACCGCCATCCGCAATCTCGCAATCACGGACCACATTGCGCCGGCAACCGTGCCAGATCCGGACGCCACCGGCGCCCAGGTCGAGGAGTTCACACCCGGCCAGCGTGGTTTCGCTGGCGTCGTGATTGATCTCCACGCCGTAACTGTTGGTATGCAGCACCCGGCAGTTGAGGAAGGCGCAGTTATCGGTGCGGTTCAGAATGACCGCGCCGGGAACTTCCCAGGACGCCTGGGTCGAGTCGGCAAAATGCCCCGGCGCCTGCCATTCCGTATGGGCAAAGGTCAACCCTTCGAAGCGAAGATTGGCGGCGCCATCGAGACGAAGACACGCCTCCAGGCGCGGCGCCATCACTTGGGCGGTGGCCCTGTCCTCGCCGGGAAAGGGCAGGTAATAAAGCCGACCGGTCGGGCGGTCGAGATACCATTCACCGGGGTCGGTCAACGCTTCAAACACATTTTCGACGCGGTACTCCACGCCGTCTCCTTCGCCTTCGCCCCAGGCCAGCCGCAACATCGAGTTGCGGTCAAGCCAGGCGATCCGCGCCACCTCGTCCACCGCAGCCAGGCCCACCCGCGGCGCCACCCACCAGCCGAAGAACTGCAGCTCAATGTCACGCAGGTTGCGCCAGTGCTCCCGCAATTCTCCTTCTTTGAAACCAAAGCGCGGACTGCCGGCGTTGAGATAGAACTTGTTGTAGTCGGCGTCCAACGCCCGCGCCACCTGCCGGAAGCCCTGCTTTGGCAGGCGCGGCCGGAGCCGCCGCTGACCGTTAACCCAGAGCTGCCTAAAGTTCCAGCGCCCTGTCGCAACCTCGGGAATATCGGTGACCCAGGCCTCACGCCCGTTGACCCGCTCCGTCCGCCAGCCGCCAGCCATCGCTCGGCCACCGCTGATGACCGGCTGTTCATCTGCATACGCCGCCCACACCACCGGCCAGGATTGCGCCAGCCGTCCGGCATGCAGCGGGCTGGGATCGTTGCCGCCACGTGGAAATCCCGAGTCCTGAGCCGTAAAAAGCCAGGGTTGGGTCAGTTCATAGACGCCGCCGTGCACCCAGACGCGAATTTCCGCCTGCGCCGAAAGCCCCGCCTTCACCCGCCGCACCGCCGCTTGCGCCGCCTCCAGTGTGCGCAGTGGCCCATCGGTGTGCGCCGTGTTGGGCTCGGGCAATTTCCCCGACCAGCCGTCGTCGCCTGCCAGCGAGACATGAATTTCAATCCTATCGTTCATGGGTTTTCCCTTTGAGGTTGATATTGGAACCAGTCGAAATCCGCGGGAGTCAGGCTGTCGTGCCCGTTCCCGGTGGCGAACAGGCCGACGTAAGCGCCGGTAAAACCACCGGCCACCTCCGTCGCCAGATAGCGGGTTTCGCCTCCGCCTAGAGTCTGATAATTCCCGTCCGGCGTGCCTAAGCCGAAGGTCGCCTGTTCCGCCGTGGTGTCGAGCCCCAGCACGACGGGGCCCGCCGGCAACTCCGTCTCGGCAACGGTCGCGCGCAGCGAACCGATGCGCCGCCGGACCTGCACCCGCCGGGCGCACCCGGCGCCTCCAGCCATAATTACGATCTCGTAATGATGCGTCGCATTCATAAGCAGCGTCAGGCCCGCCTCCTCCCCCGGCAGGCATGGATTGAACTCAACGCGTGTCCGGATCGCGCAGTCGAAATGTTCGAGCCGCCGCCCGACAAAGGCTTGGGCCGCCGTCCCGTCCAAGCCCCCAGCGCCGCCGGTCAATCGCAGGCAGCCGGGCCGGGCGGTGAGCGACCAGTGCCGGGTTTGCGGATTACGCAAGAAATTCCAGCACAGGTCGAGTTGCGGCAGGTCAAAATCATCCGTCGTCGGTGCCTGCGGCCAGGGATGCGGTGGCAGACAGGGACCTTCCATGACAAGATCCACTCGGCCTTTGTTGCCTATCATCGGCCAGCCGTCGGCATCCCAGGTGACGGGCGCCAGACAGGTTTCCCGGCCGAGATGGTGGCAGGGGGGATATCCCACCGGGCGAACCGCGAGGAATACCGCCCACCAGTTTCCCCGGGCATCCTGTACCAGATCGGCGTGTCCGGTGCAGCGCAGTCCCAGACTTGTGCTGCGGTTGCTGAGAATGGGGTTGTGTGGACACGGCGCGTAAGGTCCCCATACCGAGGCGCTGCGGGCGATGGTTTCCATATGGCCATACTCGGTCCCGCCCTCGGAGATCATCAGGTAATACAGGCCGTTGATCTTGTAGGTGTGCGGGGCTTCGGGATAGCAACCGCCGGTGCCGGCCCAGATGGAGCGAGGTTCGCCGAGGAGATTGCCGGTGGCCGGATCGAGTTCAGCCTGCAGGATACCGTCCTGCCCGGTCGCGGAGACATAACAGCGGCCGTCATCGTCGAAGAACAGGGAAGGATCAATGCCGCCAATCTGCAGCAACACAGGGTCTGACCAGTCACCCGCCGGGTCGGCGGCCTGCACCAGAGTATGACAGCGGGCACAGAAGTTGGTGGTGATCATATAGAAACGGCCGCGATGATGCCGGAGGGTTGGCGCAAAGATGCCGCCCGAACACCACGCCTCGTCGAGCTGGAGTTGCGCGGCCCGATTCAGGCAATGGCCGATCTGCCGCCAGTGGACGAGGTCGCGACTGTGGAACAGCGGCACGCCCGGGAAGTATTCGAACGAACTGGTCACCAGGAAGAAGTCCTCCCCGACCCGGCAGACGCTCGGATCCGGGTGAAAGCCGGGGATGACCGGGTTGGTGAATTTCAAGTTGAAACTCCTTCCGCGGAGACCTTCACATCGTCCTGGCGTGCCGTCGGCGTGACGGTGAGCGTCTCCAGTTTTCCCTGGCGGTAGCATCCCTCCACCACGGTTTGACCCGGTGCATGCAACTTGAACTCCACATCCCACTCCTGCGGCCAGGCCGGCAGCAAACGAATTTTGCCGTCACCTGCCACGCCGGAGCCTCCGGGCGCAGGCGGGTCCCAATGCATGAGCATCCGCTGTAGCGTGATACAGGCGACACTCCCATGATCCTGGTCAGGCACCCAATCGAAGTTCGGCCCCCAGAAGGCCGGGAACCGGCTACCTTTGTGAGGCGTGCCGAAAAGCTTGGCCACCCGGGGTGCGGCCTCCCCGGTCATCCCCAGCAGCGCCGCCTGTATGGGATCCTGGTCCCAGCCGCCGATGTCTTTGACATCCCGGCAGAGGAAGGTGTCCCGCCCAGTCTCAAACTCCGGCTTGCCGACGCCGAAGAGGCGGTAGGGAAATACCGCATACAACTGCGCATTTTCGTGGTTGCGGTTCATGTCATACTGCAACGCGGGGATGAGCACCTTGCGTTTTTGCCAGATATAGGTGCGCGATGGCAGCGGCGGCAGAGCTTCACGAAATTGGTGCCACTCCTCCCGGAGATCCCCGGGGACAAGGGGTTCCGGCAACGCCAACAGCCCATCGAGCACCCACTGCAGCCCGGCAATTTCGGGGAGCGGGTTGACTGCCTCGTGCCAGGTCTCCAGCGCCTGTGCGGGCTTGAACAGGATCCTGCCGTCATCGTCGCGGCGCTGGTAGTAATCGCGATAGAAGCGCAGGAACGGCGGGGCGAGCACGAGCAGTTTGTCCCGCAACAGCTTCTCGTCGCCCGTGACGGCATAGACATCGAGCAGGATGGCAAGCAATTCGATCATGCCCTGCCAGTAACGCCGGATATACGTGTTCTCGCTTAGACCGGGAGGCAAGCCGACACGTTCGTAACCGTAGTCCTGGTTCATGAAGCTGCCCCAGAACGTGATCGTCTCCGGAAACAGGGCGGCATCCTCAATGCCGAAACACGCCTTGGCCCGCGCCATGGCGAAGGGCAAGGCGTCCAGATACATGCGGAACCACGGCTCCATCAGATCGAAATCGCCGCTCATGACCATCGACCAGTAAATAAGACGGCTGTTCTGGAACCAATACCCGCCGCCCCAGAGCCGGTAGTCTGCATCGAAGTTTTTGTCGCCCTCGCGCGCATCCACCGTGAAGATCGATCCGTTGAACTTGATCGGGTATGCGCCGCGCCCCGCGCAGGCATTGATAAACCGCTGCAGTTCATAGCCGCGCGAGACGACTTCCGCCTCCGGTGTGCCGGAGACGCGGATCCAACTGCGCTCCCAGAACGCATGCCACCAGGCGCCGTGGTCGGCAAACGCCCTCTCGGTCGCAACCTCATCGTTGCGATCAGCCTGGGCCTGAACCTGGCTCACCCACTCCTCCAGCGTCCCCGCCTGCGCGGTCAAGGGGTGGACGCCAAACACGATACGGTTCCGAGGCCCCGGCGTGCGGAGTCCGCACGCCCCGTCCTTGACCAGCCCCTCGCCCCGCAGCAAAGCGCCAAAGGTGCGGTTCATCAGCGGGTCATGGCCCTGCGGAATCCAGGCGGCCATGTCCTGGTGCTCAAGGGTGGCGCTCCAGCACGAGGTGTGGTTGCGGTGGCACCAGACCACGACATCGCTTGGGTCGGGCACCACGGTATCCGGGAAAACGCGCTCACGGTCCTGATAGGAACGCAGACCGGCGGGATAATGCGCCTCATGCCACTCCCGCTCGCGCTCGGCGTTCCGCCAGAGCTCAGCCGAAACCCGCGCGGAGACCGGCTGTTGCGCATCGATTTCAACCCGCACCACCGGCCGGTTGGCATCGACCCAGAGACATATTGAAAATTGAAAATTGTCTATTGAAGATTGAATACGGATGCAGCCTGTGGCCAGGTCGAGCTCCTGCCGGAACGATGCGCCCATGACAAACGGATTGGGCGAAAGGGTCACCCTCACACGCCCGAGCTTGAGCAGCCGGGCGTTCTCGTCCCAGGCATCGGTCTTGCTCAGGTAGAACAGCAGGTCGCCGTCCTGCTCGACCCATACGTTAAGCCCGATGTCGCCGTTGCCGAGCGGCATGGAGCCTGAGGAATCGTGGCTTGGACTGTTCCAGTTGAGGGACACCGGATACGGCACGTTTCTCTTCGCCTCGTGCGTCATCGGAAGGACTCCGCCCGTTCGGCGACCCGCTCGAACGCATCCCGGTCGCCGCCGCTGTTGACCGAAATATACATCCCCTTGCCGCCCACGGCATCCAGCAACGGAACGACTTCATCCAGCTTCACCCCGATCGCCTGCACGGACTTGCCGGCGGCCAGGATGCGCCGGTATAGCGGATACCACTCCGGACTGCCGCCACCGGGCACCTTGGGATCCGGGGTCCACTCGATGGCGTCCAGCGGTTCGATGGCCAGCAGGTGATCAAGGTGGCAGAGGCACTGGTGACCGTCGAGGTGGAACATGGAATAGTCCAGCCATTGGCACTGTTCGGTCAGCGCCGGCACCACGAAGCGCTGGAACATGTCCGGCGAGAACATGGCGGCGGCGTCACACTGCACCTTGGCGGTTTTGCCAGGTCCCCACAGGGCGAAGGCGCCCCAGCAGGCGCTGCCGTCCTCCAGTTTAATGAGGTCATAGATGCGGGAGTAGGCTGCGAACCAGACCTGATTGATCTCCCAGACCTTCTCTTCGACCCATTCGGGCCGCTCGATCATGTCCATCAGGAACACCTGC